>MDSZ01030805.1_pt1 | contig 14485 bp, 13 predicted proteins | sample 811201 | NCBI WGS metagenome assembly MDSZ01 (sample SAMN05326647, study PRJNA326480) | marine metagenome | isolation source: seawater | place: Indian Ocean: North | collected 2010
CACAAATTCAATCTTATTATTGATGATGGGCTTCATTATCAATTATCAAATTTAAATACATTAATTTTTGCATTAAATAACTTAGAAGAGAAAGGTTTTCTAGTAATAGAAGATATCGGTATTTGGACTATTGAAACTTGGGAAATAATTTATCATCTTTTACCAAGTGAATTCGAACCTACAATTATACAAATAACTGATTCTAATTTTGTTTTTTTAATTGAAAAAATTAAATAATTAATATGAGATTAAAAACAATACTATATTTATTAATTCAGAAATTTAAAAAATTTTTTGAATATTTCTATCCTGGCTATTATTCGAAAAATTGTAAAGCAATTAAAAAAGTTATAAAAGAAAATCAAATTTTCATTGAAACAGTTTATGATGTAGGTTGTTTTACCGGAGGATGGTATGAAGAGAGAAAGAAAACATTTCCAAATGCTAAAAATTATTATTTATTTGATGCTCAGAATTTATTAAATAAAAAAATTTTAAATAATAATGTGAAATTTTTTAATGTTGTTTTAGGCAGCAAAGATGGTGAAAAAGTAAATTTTTGGAAAGACGGGGGTAGTGGTAGCAGTTATTTTAAGGAATTAGGAAATAATCTATGGGACAATATTGAACCAGAAAGTGTAAAGACTACAACCCTTAATAGCTTAATCAAGCAAAACAATCTTAATTTACCTAATTATTTAAAAATTGATACTCAAAGCACGGAGATCGAAATCTTAAAAGGACTTGGCGACCTTATTCAAAGTCAATCTCTTTATATGATCGAATTAGAAGTTTCTCTATATCAAATCAATGAAGGAGCACCATTGATAAATGAAGTAATAGATTTTATGTCTGCAAACAACTACTTATTAATTAGCGTTGAACAGCTACCTATAGTTGAATATTTTAGTGAAAAAAAACTTGTTCAATTGAACGCAATCTTTGTACAAGCAAAACTAATTTCAACTTTGTAGGTTAAAATAAATCAAAATGGAACAACTTAGATATTGGTATAGAAAATATTTACCAAATGAAATTAGGCAATTTATAAGAAAATTAGTTCCTTTCTGGATTGAATTAAATTACTTTGTAATTAAATCGAAAAAATATAATCTTAATTCTGAAGGTCATGGAGAAGCAAAAAAAATTAAAGAAATTTGTAATATGTTAAATATTACAAGTGGATATTATGTTGACATTGGTGCATCTGATGGGTTTACATCCTCATCAACATATATTTTTGCTAAGAACGATAATTTTTCTGGATTGTCGATTGAGTTAGATAAGAAAAAATATTTAAAAATGAAAAAACTTTATTCGAAATTTAACAATACGTATTTATTAAATGAAAAAATAACCCCTAATAATGTTGTTAATGTACTCCTAAATCAGAATGTACCAAAAAATTTTGACATACTAAATTTAGATATTGATTCATATGATTTATTTATAATTAAAGAAATTATATCTTCATTTGCACCAAAAATAATATCAATGGAAATAAACGAAAAAATACCACCACCCATATATTTTACAGTTCTTTTTGATGAAGAACACTTTTGGCAAGAAGACAGTTTTTATGGTTGCTCACTCCAGGCAGCTTACGAAGAAATATGCAAAAAAGAATATAAATTGTATACATTGCAATACAACAATGCAATCTTTATAAGTAAAAATACAGAATTTGAATTCCCAGAGTTAACAGTTTCTGAAATCTACGATTTTGGCTATAAAAATAAAGAAGACAGAAAGGATAAATTTGCTTATAATGCCGATGTAGATGCAGCCTTAGAAATGAATACCACAGAGGCTATTAATTTTTTTGATAATTTATATAAAGACTATAAAGGTTTGTATAAATTAGAAATTAGATGAATAAATATAAAAGATGATGAGATTAAGATAAAACAAAATGATAAAAAATTTAATTAAAAATAGCCCACCTATACACAGAATTTATTTAAATATTAAAAATTATTTTTCTACCAAGAAAAAATTAAAAGAATCAATTGGTCAGATTAGAGACGCTGAAGTCAAAAATAAACTTTATGAAATTATAAAAAATGAAAAAATTGAAAATATTGTTGAAATAGGCACATGGAATGGGCTTGGTTCAACAAAGATGATAATTGATTTGATTAAAAAAAGTAACCAACAGATTAGTTTTTATTCAGTAGAGTCTGACTCTCTTTGCTTTAAAGCTGCAAAAAAAAATTTAAAAGCAGATTTGGATTATGTGAATTTAATTTTAGGAAGAGTTTATGAGGTAGAAGAATTAAATTATATTACTAAAGAACTTATATTTGAATTTGGATATGGAGATAAACAATATGAATGGTTTATTCAAGATATGAGAAGGTATAAAAAAATAAAAAACATAAAACCACTCCTTCCTCAATCCATTGACATCTTGTTTTTGGACGGCGGCGAATATAGTGGTTATGCTGATTTTTTAAATTTACATGAGAGGAGTAAATATATTTTTTTAGATGACACATTAAGCATAAAGCAACATAATGTTCTCGAATTTATTAATAGTAATGCAAATGATTTTGATTTAATTTTTAACTCAAATAAAAGAGGTGGAATGCAAATTTATAAATCCTTAAAAATAATATGACTATTTGTAAATACATTAAAATAAGAAATAACGACCGGAATGAGCAATGAAGATAAATATTTTATGTGATAATCCAAGATCATGGTTTTGGGAAAAATCAACCAATTTTATTAAAGAGCTCGAGTCTTCAAACTTAGTTAAAGTTTGTAAAAATGAAAATGAATTAGAGGAAGCTGATATTTCGGCATTTATTTCTTGCAATAAATTAGTTTCAGATAAGAGCCTTATTAAAAGTAAATCAAACATTGTTTGCCACCCTTCCGATCTACCAAAAGGAAGAGGCTTTTCACCAATTGCTTGGGAAGTTCTAAATGGTTCAACGGAGTTAACCTTCACTCTTTTTGAAGCTAATGAAAACGTAGACGATGGGAAAATATATCAAAAAAAAACTATCAAATTAATTGGAACTGAATTAAGTGCGGACCTAAGGGATATACAAGCAGAGGTAACGTTTCAGATGATTTCTGACTATATATTAAAATATCCGAACAATACAGGTGAAGAGCAAGAGGGAGAGCCAACTTTTTATGAAAGAAGAAACCTAAATGATTCAGAACTAGACATAAATAAAAGCATTTCTGAACAAATGAATTTATTAAGAATAGTAGATAATGAATTATATCCAGCTTTTTTTATCTTTAATGGTGAGAAATTTGTTTTAAAAATTGAAAAAGAAAATTGATTTAATTAAATGTTTAATTTAAAAAAGGTTAACAAAACAAGAAAGAGGTTAAATTTATTAACCAGCTTTTTGTTTAAATTGTTTCAATTGAATCTCAGATATAAAGAGAAAAGAAGCGAGTACGGTCTTGAGATATTTGAATATTTTTATTTACCCTGGAAAGTAAATGAAGAATTTAATACTGCATACAAAAAGATATCTGAATTTACTCTTAATCCAAAATCAAGATTGTATACAATTTATGAATTTTCAAAACATTCTCTAAAAGATGACACCTCTTTTATAGAGGTAGGAACTTGGAAAGGAGGAGTATGCGGCCTTGTGTCCTTAACAAATAAGGATAAAAATATAGACATCTATGCTTGCGATACATTTGAGGGAGTTAAAAATGCTTCATCTCATGACACCTACTTTAAAAATGGAGAATATGCTGATGCAAAATTTGATGATATATTAAATATTCAAGAAATAGTTAATTATAAATTTAACGTTGTCAAAGGGGTATTTCCTAGTTCGTTTTTAAATATAAAACTCAACAAACCCATATCTTTTGCTCATATTGATGTTGATACGTATATTTCAGCAAAAGAGAGTTTTGAATATATATCAGAAAATTTAATTCAAGGGGGAGTAATTATTTTAGATGACTACGGTGGTTGGTTTACTGACGGTATAACAAAATTTGGTGAAGAACTAAAAAAAAGTAAAGATTATTTTGCGGTTCCAAATCATTTAGGCCAGCTGGTTATTTATAAAAAATAATACCTTAATGATTAATTAGACTTTTGGCTTTATTTTTGTTTTTAAAAAGAAAATTATGGAATCTGCAATTATGAAAAATATGATGAGAAGGCTTAATGAATTGATAATTCCAAAAAATATTTCATATACTTTAAAATTTAATAAAATAGTTGGTTCTAAAAGCAGCAATAATAAAAGCACCAATTTTGTTTTAGAGTCAACATGCAGATAAATTATGAAGAAAAAGTATAGAAAAATAGCTAACCTATACGTTGAGTTTGTATAGAATACAGTTTCTAAAAACCAAATACCATATATTAAAAACAAGCTCTGGGGCATATAAATATTCTTGATATTTTCTATTTCTATTCTTGAAAAATTTAAAAGCTTGTAAATAGTAAAACTTATTATTAGAAGAATGAAGTAATTGAAAAGATTTGGAGTGCCAAAATTCTCCCCTAAAATAAGTGACTGATTTAAAAGACCATATGATAAACCAATAGTGTCAAAATAAACAAGCTCTAATTTTGATTCATAACTATAACTTATCAACATCCAAATAAAAATTGAAATTAAAGCAAAAAGGAATAAGCTTAGTTTTTTACTTTTTTTAATTAAAGTTGAAATAAATAATCCAATCAACCCTCCTATCGGGTGAAGCTTAAAAAGAGATAAAAGAAATAATATAATTCCAGAAATAAAATCTTGAAACTTAGGGATGAATATTATAGCTACTCCAATTAAAGCTATGTATATGTCTACATTTCCTAAAAATGTTGCAAAGTTTAAAGGAGGTGATAAGAAAAACACTAACAATAAAAGAGTTTTATTATTAAAAATTTTTAGAGCAAGAACATAAAGAATAGTTAAAAGAAAAATTGATACAATCCCGAGAATAAGTGAAGTCAGTTTAATGCTTCCATTAAATTTAAGTAATTCCCCCGATGGCCCCATTCTTAATGAATTGATTGAACAATCTAATACAGTTCCACCAGTGACAAATTTTGTTGCACTATCTGTATTGCACTTATACCCAACCATTAAGGCTTCAAAGTCAGGAAATCTTCTATAACCTCTAAAAACTCTCTGACCTAAATTTATCCAAATATGATCAAGCCCCTTATTAATTGATGAAAAAATTCTCAGAGAGTAAAAGAATATTGGCAAGCTAGCCAAAACCATATTTTCTTTTTTTGTGAATTTGTTTTCAAAATTAGAATTAATGAAAAATAAAATAAAATATATACCCAAAAAGTCTATTGAAAAGAAGACGAAATAAATTATTGAAAGGACAGTAAGTTTATTATTGTTTACTTTCATAGAAATTAACATTATTGCAATATTTTGAAAAAATATTGGATTAATTATCCCCTCAGGATAAAGCGTAGGCAATATAATCTTTGTTATTGATTCAGTTGGATAAAAAATATTTAATATTAAAAAATTAATTGTTAAATAAAAAAATATAAAATTTTTTGTTTTACTTTTATTAATTAATAAAACATATATACACAAAGAAAAATTAAATAAATTAGTTAAAAATTTGTAAGCCCTGCTAGAAGAAGCTCTATAGAGGGTAATTTCATTATCTTCTCCATCAATAATTTGATACCCTATTACTCCACCAAGGCAAGTTATATTTTCTATTTCTGGAAAAATACTTATCTCTTGATTTATTGAAGTTTCCCTATCGTAGCCTTCAATTTTTTCATCAAATATATATGAATTACATGTATTTATTTTTATTCTATCTTTTGTAAGTTCAAAATTAGAGTTCAAAGAATTAAAAGATAATAATGCAACTAATAAAACTAATAAAAATATAAAAGAATAAGTAAAAAAAGCATTTAGTTTGCTTGTATTAAATTTTTTTAGATAATTTATAAAATCAGTATTCAAAATGTACCAATATTCTCCTTGATTTTAATAATATTAGTTAAAATTATTTTCTTTATTTAAAGCTTAATTTAATTATTATTTGGCATTTTATCAATAAGCAGAAATGTTAGAAAAAGCTTTAAATGGAATAAATTTAAGATATATCTAATTGGTGATTCAAGTTCCATATTTCTCCATACAGAAATATAAAGAAGTAATATAAATACAAAATTAATTAATATAATGAATAAACTTAAATCTAATTCAGGATTGAATTTTTTATATAAAATAACATTTGATACGTAAGCACCAAATAATACAAGCAATAATAAACTAAAAGGCTTATCATTTAAAAGATTTTGTAAAATTATTAAGATGTTTCCAATTTTTAAATTTGTATTTGTGAACAAGTCTTGAATTGTATCGATTATATCAATTTGACTTATGTGATGGCTTTTAATCATTCCTTTAAAAGCTATTGAATACATTGCTTCTTGAAGGGCAATTCCTGAAAGCGCAATGAAACCAAATTTTCTATTGGCTTTATTTATTAGAAAAAATATTATTAACATGACAACTATTAAGCTAATGAATTGTTTAGTTAAATAAAGCAAGCCCAATAAAAAGAAATTTATGTAGTTTAACTTATTTGAATATTTCTTGAATCTAGATATTTCATAAAAAACAATTCCGGAGAACAAACTAACGAAACCTTCGGACATAAGAGAAGACGTGAATAAGAATTGAAAAAATTGGTTATTAATTACCAAAAGTGTGAAAATAGATATTAATAAATATCTATTTTCTTTTGATATTTTAAGTTCATAAAAAAATAAAATACTAAGTAAAAATACAATTTGAGCTGTTGAACTGTAAAATTGATAATTTGATAAATCAATAGAGATTCTCAACATTAAACTATCGAAATAACTTATATATTGAGGGTATCCTTCAAAAATAGAATTATTCATAGAATAATAAAAGCTATTTTCATAAATATTTTTTGCATGCTCAAAAAGATACACTTCAACATCTCCGATGAGATTATTGTTTATAGTTAATTTTTCAAGAAAGTAGTTATTAAATGAATTAAGAAGAAGATATGGGAAAATAGCTAGGATTAATTGGAAATATTCTTCCTTAAGTCTTGAAAGTAAAACTAAAACCCACAGTGCATTTGTAAAGATAAAAATTGAATTAAATGTTAAGGACTTAGTAAAAAATATAGTTAAGATGTCGACAACTAAAAAGCTATAAATATAGAGCATAATTCCAATTGATTTTGAATTTAAGTTAAAACATTTTTTAATAATAGTTCCAACACTAAACAAAAATAAGAAGAGGAAACTAGTTGAAATTAGATCAAAAAAATTAATCTTATCTGAATTTAAGATAGACCTATCTCGAATAATATTAATTAAAACATTAATTAGTATTGGGCTTAGTAAAATATAGAAATTTCTCTGGTTTATGTATCTTGACATCTAACTTATTATATAAAATAGCCTTCATTTAAACTAATTTTTATTATTTTCTATTTAATTACTAATTAGAATAATAATGAGCTTAATGAAAAAACTCTTAATTATTAATAACAAATACAGGATTCAAGGTGGGGAAGATACCAATATAGTTGATGAATTAGCTTATCTAGAACAATATTTTAAAATTGAATTCTTAAATTTTGATAATCAAGGAGCTATTAATTTAGGTGAGATTATTGGTTTAATAAGTAATTCAATGAGAGAATCAAATAAAAAGCTCATTGAATCTTTAAATAGTTTTAAACCAGATATTGTATATATTCACAATACCTGGTTCAGAGCAAATTTAGGTTTATTCAAAATACTAGAAAAAAGAAATATCGAAACAATTGTCAAATTACATAATCTTAGGTACGACTGTACAAAGTCTTTATTATCTAAAGGTCATTTTGGAAATGAAGTTTTCTGTCCAAAATGTGGTTTAACAAAAAATAGATTTCAAATTGTAAATAATTATTTTAAAGATTCTAAGATTAAATCCATAATAATGAACAAGTACGGTTCTAAGTACTTTAAAATTTTAAAGAATTCTCCAATAAAAATTATAGTATTAAATAAATTTCATAAAGAAAACCTGATTAGATTGGGAATTCCTGAAGAAAAAATATCAATCTCATATAATCCGATTAAATTAAATTCAGAGATTACTTATGACAAGTTAAGCAATTATGTTGTTTATGCAGGTGCTGTAATAGATACTAAGGGTATTAAAGAATTGATCAATGCATGGTTAAATGTTGATAAAAATAATTTAGACCTATTAATTATTGGAGAAGGGGAAAAGAAATCGATATTAGAAAAACAATATTCTCATAAACAAATAAAATTTTTAGGATATAAAGAGAATAAAGAAGTTTTAGATTATATTAGGAAATCAAGGGCTGTTGTTACTGCAACAAAAATGTTTGAAGGTCAGCCAAGATTATTGTGTGAAGCTTCAAGTCTAGGAGTCCCTTCAATATACCCATCATTTGGAGGAATGGATGAATATTTTCCTAAAAATTATAATTTATCATTTGAACAATATAACTACAAAGATTTAGAAAATAAGATTGAATTAATTCAAGATCCAAATTTTATTGAACAAGAGAGTTTAAAAGCATATGACCACATTAATAATCTATTAAATGAGACAAAATTAAAAGATAGATTTGATAAAGTTATTGAAAAAAATGAAGAATAAACTACCTTTAGTGTCTGTGGTTATGTCCGTTTATAATCATGAAAAAACAGTACTTAAATCTATTGAAAGTATTTTAAACCAGACTTATGAAAACATTGAACTCTTAATTATTGATGATGCATCAGAAGATAATACTTACGATTTATTAAAAACAGTAAATGATAAAAGAGTTAGGCTTTTTTCTAATAAAAATAATTTGGGCTTAACGAAGTCATTAAATCTTCTACTTCCAAAATCAAAAGGTGAGTTTATAGCACGACAAGATAGTGACGATATAAGTTGTTCAAACAGGATAGAGAAGCAATATAATTATTTATTTAAAAACAACATAGATGCATGTACTTCTAGAGCTTATATTAAGAATTCCAAAAGGCCTATTCCTAGATTTTCATATTTATTTCCACCAAAATTAGTTGCAAGATACAAAAACCCATTTATTCATGGAACTTTATTTATAAAGTATGAAGTACTTAAGTCACTTGGTTTTTATAATGAAAAATTTAAATTTGCTCAAGATTACATGCTCTTTATAGATCTCATGAGGAAAAATTATAAAATTAAGATAATGAAAGACAAGTTGTATATTTTGAATATGCACAATAATATCTCTACAGTATTTTTAGAAGAACAGAATTATTATGCGAATCTAGCTAGAAGTAGTTTAAATTAGGAATTTAATTTAAATTTAATTATCCTATAGATCATTTCTTTAAAACTTATTTTTTGTTGCCATGAGTAATCTTCAAGCAGCCTTTTTGGATTTGCAATGATTTTTTCCGAATCCCCCTGTCTTAGTAGTGATGGATTGATCTTTATGTATTTTTCATAATCTAAATCAAAATATGAAAATACAATCTGAACTAAGTCCTTTATACTATTTCCAACCCCAGAACCAATTACATAACTTTTATTTATAGGATTATTGGTTATTGCAATCATTGCTCTAACGGTATCTTCTGAATGCATCCAGTCTCTAACATAATCTACTGAGCCTATCTCTAGTTTATCTGCATTATTTTCTAGAATATTTATTGCTCCATTGATAATTTTTATCATTAAGAAGTCTTCTGATCTAAATTCAGATTCATGATTAAACATAATTCCTGATACGATTTTCCAGTTATATTTATCATTCAATTCAAATACTTTATTATGACAATATAACTTAGAGTCCCCGTAGGGTGAGTTTGGAAAAAGCAACGATTCTTCGTTAAGTGTACCTTCTTGATTTTTAGCAAACATTTCTGAAGAAGATGCTTGAAAAAAGTTACAAAAGTTCTTTTCTCTAATTAAACAATTTGTTAAATTTAAAAAAATTTCAATTATGGCATCTTTACCTACCTCAGGATTTTTTATTGATTCATATACAGAACTAGGGCCTGATAAGTTGTATATTTGTTTAGGATTTATCTCTTTAATTAAGCTTTTTACCTCTGTCTCTATTCTTAAATTAATGTCAATTAAATTTACATTACTTATTAGCTCAACATTTAGTTTTTCCAGTCTTTCAAAAAAGATTTCTTTATTTTTTAAATCCCTTGTGGTTCCATAAATATTTATATTTGGTTTATTTTTTAATAAATTTTTAACAAGAAACAATCCATCTTGCCCTGTTATTCCAGTAATTAAAATATTATTCATCCGATTCTAGTTTAAATAAATATAATTAGAATTACATAATACTTAAAACAATATGAAAATATATTTATCAAAAATCAACGAAGACTGGATTGTTGATCGAGTAAGAAAAGATTGGTATAAACACAATAAATCAATAAGCACAAAATTTATTAAGAATTCAAGCATTGTATGGATTATTTCACCGTGGCTTTGGAAGAAGATACCAAAAAAATATTTAATTGAAAAAAAAATTCTTTGTTCTATTTACCATATAGATTTAACTACATTTAAAGGAGATACTGAAAAAACATTTTATGAGTTAGAAGAATATGTTGACGAATTCCATGTAATCTCTGAAAAAACTAAAAACACTTTATCACAGCTAACAAACAAAAAAATAACTTCTATACCTCTATGGGTTAATCAAAAAGACTGGTTTTACATTGAGGACAAAGTAACAACCAGAAGAGAATTTAATTTTACTCCTGAGGAATATCTTGTTGGAAGTTTTCAAAGAGATACTGAGGGACATGACTTAATATCTCCAAAATTAATAAAAGGTCCCGATTTATTTATTGAAGTTGTTCTGAAGCTATATGAAAAGAATAAAAACTTAAAGGTAGTGTTAGCTGGAAAAAGAAGGCAATATATTATTAAGCGACTTGAAGAAAATAAGATTCCTTATAAATATTTTGAAATGGTTAAGATTGAAAAATTAAATAAACTTTATAATATTCTTGATTTGTATATAGTATCTTCACGAACAGAAGGAGGTCCGCAAGCTATTGTTGAATGTGGAATAACTAAAACACCAGTTGTCTCAACCAATGTTGGAATAGCTGAAGAAATTCTTAGTCCTGAATCAATATATGATATTAATGATTTTTATAAAGCTGAACCAAATGTTGAATATGCATTTAACAAATCAAAGGAGCTAACTGTTCCAAAAGGTATGAAAAAATATGTAGAAATGTTTGAGGGTATTTATGAAAATTAGTATTGGATCGAAAATTGTTGATGGTCCTTTTGGAGGAGGTAATGAATTTTTAAAAAATTTGATTACCTATCTCGAAGAGTCAAATCATCAGGTCATTAATCACTTAAGAGACTTAGATATAGACATTGTTTTGCTTACAAACCCACTTATAGATTCAGAAACTTCAACTTATAATAATTATGATATAGATTATTATCTAAGCTTTAAAAATCCTTCTTGCATAACATTTCAAAGAATAAATGAATGTGACGAAAGAAAAAACACAAACTATATCAACTCTAAAATTTCAAAATTAAATAAAAATATTGATATAAATATATATGTTAGTGATTGGTTAAAAGAGATTTACGAGGATTACGATTTAAATAAAAAAAGACATCATGTAATAAAAGGTGGTCCAGACGAAAAAATTTTTAATAATCAAAATAAAGTCTATTGGGACAAGAAAACAAAGTTAAAAGTAGTAACTCATCATTGGAGTTCAAATTGGATGAAGGGTTTTGATGTTTATAGGAAACTTGATCAACTACTTTCAAAAGACTATATAAAACAAAAGTTAGAGTTTACATATATAGGTAACCTACCAAAGAATTTTACATTTCAAAACACAAATGTCATAAGACCTTTAGGAAATAATGAATTGGCTAACGAATTAAAATTGCATCATGTATATATAACAGGATCAATTAACGAGCCTTCAGGGAATCACCACATGGAAGCAGCAATGAGTGGTTTGCCAATTTTATATAACGACAGTGGTGCCTTGCCTGAGTACTGCAATGATTTTGGAGTAGTTTTTAATATTGAAACATTAGAAGATTCAATCAATTTGATTATTGAAGAATATGATAACCTAATTAAAAAGCTAGATTCCTATCCTTACACACTTAAGAATGCAGCAAAAACCTATATTGATGCATTTGAAACATCTTTAGAAGAGAAAGAAAACATAAAGAACGAAAGAAAAAAACAAATAAAAATAATAATTTTAATGAGGTTATTAGGAGACAAAGCAGTCAGGCTTCTATACTCACTAATGTTATTAATTAAAATAAATTTAGGAAGATTCAAGCGAAAAGTAGACTATGGCAAAAGTTAATATTAAAAAATTTGAATCAAAGATAATTAATATAATTTTCTTTTTAATTTTATTAATTCTCATAAATGGCAGGTCGCTTTTAGGTGTTTATATTTTTGGCTTCAGAATTGCTGAGTATTTAGTGGGTTTTTGTTTAATATATTACCTTTATGTAATATATAAAATAAAATACTTTACCTCTGTATTAAATGGGATAGTACACTCCAATTTTCTTTTGATATTAATTTTTATCATATTAAATTTTGTTAAATCTGCTGACTACACCAATACTTATGTTTTTAGATCTAGTTCATACATATGGTATATTTCCTTGCTTTATTTAGGATATTTGATCTTTAATAAAATTAAATTAAATGATAAATATTTTGTTCTAGGGTATATAGGTTTACTTATACAGTATATTTTTAACGTTATTTATTATCCAGAATCACTTATCAACTTCTATGAAAACAATTCAGACAAGGTTGATTTTCTTAAAGGTTCAGAAATTGCAATATTTTTTATAGTCGTTACTTTTTTTAGTAATAAATTATATAAAAAAGGAATAATGATAGATGTTTTTTTTCTAATCAGCGCCTTATATGTTCCTTTAGTACTTTTTAAAAGCAGGTCAGCCGGCATAGCTGTTTTTATTTATTTTATTGTTCAGCTTTATCAATATAGAAAACATTTTAAAAAAGATAAACGAAGAACATTAATTTTATCAATTTGTTTTATAATTTTACTTTCTTGCACTTCTCATTTTTTGGTTGGAAATATATTTGGGATAGGAGAAACAGACGATGCTATTGCTCAGGTGTTAAGGCACAAATATGTTGTTTCAAATACTTACGATGGAGAAGCTTCTTTTATTTATTTTTTTGAAGGTAGATTTCGATCAGCAGATGGAAATTTTGATTGGCGTTTGCAATTATGGCAGGAAATAATTTCTATTTCTAGAGAGGATGGCAATGTTCTCTTTGGAAGAGGATTTAATGACCCAAGTCCAATATTTGCAGATTATATATACTCAGGTACAGACGGGTTGAACTTAAATTCTCACAACTATTTAATAAATATCTATATAACAACAGGCTTGCTGGGTGTAATAATAGTTATTTACTTTTTTTACCTTATATTTAAAACCAACAAAAAAGGATTTTCAAACAAAGAATTTTTAATATTTCTTACTCCTTTATTTTTTATATCAATGTTTGATGGGGCTATGGAAAACCCTTACTTTGGATCTACATTTTATTTTTTCTTAAGTAGTTTTTTTAGCGGTCTAAAATTTACTAAGAATATATAAATCATGAAAGCGTTAATTACAGGAATAACAGGACAAGATGGATTTTATTTGTCCAAACAATTATTAGAGAAAGGTTATGAAATCCACGGACTAATAAGGAGGTCTTCTAATGTAAATACCTCTAGAATTGATTCACTGATTTCTGAATATCGAGAACAAGGCAATTTTCATTTATATTACTCAGACTTGATTGATTCTTCATCACTAACAAACTTAATAAACAAAATATTACCAGATGAAATATATAATTTAGCAGCACAGTCACATGTAGCTGTGTCTTTTAAAAATCCAATTTACTCAACACATACTTCAACAATTGGCACAATAACTATTTTGGAATCAATTAGGAATGTTGATAAAAAAATTAAATTCTACCAAGCATCTTCATCTGAGATGTTTGGAGGAGTAGATAATAAAATGCTTGATGAAAATTCATTATTTATACCAAAAAGTCCATATGCAGCAGGAAAAGTTTTTGCCCATAATATAACAAAAATATACAGAGAGTCTTACGGTGTCTTTGCTGTTAATGGGATCTTATTTAATCATGAGTCTCCACATAGAGGTGAAACATTTGTAACAAGAAAAATAACAAGAGCTGTGGGGAGAATTTACAATAAATTACAATCAAAACTAACTTTAGGCAACCTAGATGCTTCTAGAGATTGGGGTTTTGCTGGTGATTATACAAAAGGAATGTATTTAATGATGCAGCATAAAACTCCAGATGATTGGGTATTAGCAACAGGAGAAACCCACACAGTAAAAGAATTTGCAAAACTAGCATTTAGTGAGGTGGGATTAAATTGGGAAGATTATGTTACTACTTCAGA
>MDSZ01118984.1_pt1 | contig 14484 bp, 16 predicted proteins | sample 811201 | NCBI WGS metagenome assembly MDSZ01 (sample SAMN05326647, study PRJNA326480) | marine metagenome | isolation source: seawater | place: Indian Ocean: North | collected 2010
ATTCAGATTTCAGAGAAAAGGTTAGGAGCCACAGCTGTACTTAGAAATAATTTATTAGTGGGAATTATTACAGATGGAGATTTAAGAAGGATGTTAGAAGATAAAGAATCTTTTTATTCTTTATCAGCTAAAGATATCATGAATATACAACCAAAAAAGATGACTATTGACACTCTTGCTTATGATGCTCTACATATTATGGAAAATAATAGTATTAGCCAGATAATTGTATTAGATAATGATCTTTATGTTGGAATTGTACATATGCATGAAATACTAAAAGAGGGCATTGTATAATCATGAGTGTAGATAAAGAAATGTCTTTTTTAGATCATCTTGAAATATTCAGATGGCATTTAATACGTGCAGCGTGTGCAATTTTATTTTTTGCGATTATTGCTTTTATATTTAAAGATATCGTATTTGATGGTATTTTATTAGGCCCTAGAGATCCTAGTTTTTTTACTTATAGAGTCCTTTGTTCAATTTCACAATATTTAGGATTTCAAGATGCATTTTGTTTGAAAGAATCGCCTTTTGAATTAATGAATATACATATGAGCGGACAATTCTCTACTCATGTTACTACTTCTATATTAGTTGGTTTTATCGTTGCATTTCCATATGTATTTTGGGAGTTATGGCGTTTTATTAGACCTGCTTTGTATGATAATGAAACTAGATTTGCAAGAGGTATTGTGTTTTTTAGCTCTGTTTTATTTATAACAGGAGTATTATTTGGATACTATATTATTGCCCCCCTTTCAGTTAACTTTTTAGGATCATATCAAGTGAGTGGGACGGTAGCAAATCAGATTAGTTTAACTTCATTTATTGCGACGGTTACAACTGTTAGTTTTGCAAATGGGATAATTTTTGAATTACCGATATTGGTTTATTTTCTAACAAAGATAGGTTTGTTAACTCCTGATTTTATGCGTGTTTATCGTAAGCATGCACTGGTTTTAATACTTTTTTTATCAGCAATTATTACGCCTCCTGATATTACATCTCAAATTTTAGTTTCACTTCCTTTAATTGTACTTTATGAAATTAGTATCAAGATTTCATTAAGAGTTGTTAATAATCAAGATAATAAAGTATGATTTTAAGAGCAGATAATATTGTTAAGTACTATGCAAAAAGACCTGTTGTTAATGGTGTTTCACTGGAAGTTAATAAAGGAGAAATAGTTGGTCTTTTAGGTCCAAATGGGGCAGGTAAAACAACTTCATTTTATATGATGGTAGGTTTAGTAAATCCATATAGAGGAAGTGTGTATCTCGATAATACTGAGATCACACAACTTCCTATGTATAAGCGTGCACAGATGGGGATTGGCTATTTGGCTCAAGAGGCATCTGTATTTAGGACAATGAGTGTTGAAGACAATATTCTTGCTGTATTAGAAATGACTAATTTATTGAAGAAAGAACAATATAGAAGGTGTGAAGATTTATTAAATGAGTTTGGATTACAGAAAGTACGAAATAATATGGGAGGTTTACTTTCAGGTGGAGAACGAAGAAGGGTTGAAATTGCTAGAGCCTTAGCTACTGATCCTAAGTTTATTTTATTGGATGAGCCATTTGCTGGTGTTGACCCTATTGCGGTAGAAGATATTCAGCAGATAGTTGCTAAATTAAAGAAAAAAAATATTGGTGTTTTAATTACTGATCATAATGTACATGAGACGTTAAATATTACTGACAGAGCTTATTTATTATATGAAGGAAAGATATTAAAACAGGGTACTGCAAATGAACTTGCATCAGATGAGCAAGTTAGAAAAGTATATCTTGGTCAGAATTTTGAACTTAGGTGATAAGAGAATATTCTTTGTATGAATTTAGTGTTTTTCTATTATGTTTATTCTTTTCTTTATGCTTCCATCATCATAAATGTAAAATAGAATCTGATTTTTTGTTTGATTTTGTTTGCCTAAAATATCTATTATATTTATTAAACCTTTAGCATTTTTAATATCGCTTTTAACTTTTAATACTTCATATAGGATCGGATTGGATGTTAATAGACAATTATTGCTATCAACATATGAAACGGTATAATTTCCAGATTGCATTGGATAGAGATTAAATTGATTAGCACCTATAATACTGTCTCCTTCAAAATACCATTGATAATTATTCATATTTTGTTCAGTTTCTAGATATAAAGATGAAATATTTATAATTGGCAAGTTTTGATGAAAAAAATTAATTTCGGATATAACGATGCTGTCACATCCATTTACATTGGTTAGCGAGTCTATATAAATTCCTGGTAATGAATAATGAGATCCAGATATAAGTAAGCTGTCTCCTTCACAAATAGAGATATATGAATTTTGTGTTACTTGATTACACATATACCCTGCAGCTACATTTATTGAATAAGGTGGTAATGCAATATTTGTAATTCCTGTATCTATAAATACATTAATGTAGTTAGTACTATCAATTAGATCAAATAGAGAGTCTGAATACCATTTTTGCCAGTAAACATTACCATCAATTAAGTGTTCTACTGAAACAATAAGAGTGTCTTTAGATATATTTGTTAAAATGACATTAGCTTCATTAGTTGAGTCATTTTCAAATCTCCATCCAAAAAGTTTAGGATATAATGTATTTCTTGCTACATTATTATTATTATAATAAGTAGCAGTATCTAATAAAGAGACTGGGGTTTTAATTCTTGAAGCAATATTTTTATTTAATTTTGCTTTATTCCAAATAGATGCAAAAACTCCTGTTGCTCTCTTGCGAAAGTTATTTTGAGTGTCTAGTGCATCCCATTTGTCAAATATACCTCCAACATTAAACATACTTATATCATCAACTAATTTATTATTTAGAAATATATGGTGAGAAGCACTAAACATTAGTACTAAACTCCATCTGTTTGCGTATATTTTTTCTGAAGTATTATCAGTGATTCCATAACCCACCCATAAGTCATAACCTTGGAGATTAGATACAGTATCCTGTAATCCCCTTACTCTTTCATATGTTGGAATTTGATCAAAAGCATATGCTAGTAATTGTTTGTTGCTAAATATTGTATCGACATCTTTTAAATAAAAGAAAGCAGACCATCTAAATGCATCTGCAGTATTTGTCATATTATATAGTGCTTCATTCCAGTATTGGGCTCTTTGATTCCAGCTTCCAAAATTTCCAGCTGAAACAGCTATTTTGGTATTAGGTAAGATATTTCTTATTGAATCAATATATACATCACAAAATTCTGCATAATCTTGTGCAGTAGGAAAATGACTAATACTAACATCATTGTCTGCTTTTCCCATTTCATCCCCAAGTCTTATTCTTTCTATTCTAACCCCATTGTTCTTAGCAAAATGCAATTCTTCTAGCTGTTTTTCCATACTGCTGCTTATCATATTTATACAGTATAGTCCCTCTGCACCTATCTGGTTTAGAGCATTTTGAAAAATTGTTGGCGTTATATTAAGAACTGTAGCATTTAATTGTCCCCAGCTCAAAATAATTGTGTCGACACAACAAGTATCTAAGATATGTTGAGGGTAAAACCAGCCATTTTCCCAGTCCCAAAGATCAGCTGCAGGCGGATATGAAAGTATGTCTGGATACATTGTAGCTACAGAGTCATTAAAAATACTGTCCACCCAAGAAGGGCCTCTCCATGTTTGACCTCCAAAATTTGCAGTTGGTATAGATCGTTGAAATGTATCTATTTGTAATTGGATTACCTGAGATGAACTTGTGAAACAGAAAGTTATTAATATAATTAAGAAAGCAACAAATTTGCGTGTAAAAATCTTAAATAGATTTTCTTGAATTGATATTTTTAAAAAACCTAATTTCAAGTAAATGTTAAGATTATACTTCTTTTAAAGTGAAATCGAAAGATTCCATAATCTGATTACATAACATTTTTTTACATGCTTCATCAACTTTAGCTGTAGCTCGTTCTTTATTTTCCGCATCAATTTGCAATGTAATATGTTTGCCAATACGAACATTCTGAATTTCAGATAATCCAATGTTTTTCATGCTTGCACTTACAGCTTTTCCCTGTGGATCTAATAATGTTTTAAGAGGCATAATATTTATTTCGGCTATGAATTTCATAATTATATTATATTATTTATTATTGATAAAATAAGGTATAAAATTACAATAAATGGAATAGCAGCAAACTTAAATAAAAAAAATAATATGATTGCGGCCAAAATAAATAGAATTCGGATAATATTTAATCTAGATTTAATTTCATTATGGGTATTAAATTTTAATGAAAATAAAGGTATTCTGCTTATTAACAGAAATGGCATTATTATTGCAATTATTATAAGTAGTTTTATATCTGTGAACATTGGAAATTTATTAAAATCAATATGAGGAATTGATGCAATAAATATTGCTAATGCTGGAGTTGGCAGCCCAATAAATGAATGTTTTTGTTTGTTGTCAATATTAAAATTTGCTAAACGGTATGCAGAAAAAATGGGAATTAAAAATGCTAAAGATGCAGGTGAAAAGAAGTTGCTATTTTGCATTGAGTGACGAAATATTATATCGTTATCTAAGTAGAATATGAAATGAAAGAATAGAAAGCCTGGAGCCACTCCAAAAGTAACCATGTCAGCCATAGAGTCAAGTTGTTTGCCAAATTCTTTAGTTGCATTTAAAATTCTAGCAAAAAAGCCGTCTAAAAAATCAAGAAAAGCACCTAAAAATATCAAAATAGACGCGTTAATTAGATTGCCCTGAAAGGAAAAAGTAATTGCAAAAAGACCACATGTTAAGTTAGCTAGTGTAATTAAATTAGGTATATTTTTCTTAATCGCATTCATTTCAACAAAAATATGATAATATTTGTAAACTCAAATGAATAATTTTTTACTAGCAATATTAAGTGGAATATTACTGGCCTTTTCTTGGCCGGGCATTGGCATGTATATATTGATCTTTATCGCTTTTGTTCCATTACTTATTTTTGAGAGTAATGTAAAAAATAGTAAGTATATTTTTTGGGGAGCATTTTTGTCTTTTTTTATTTTTAATATTATTACTACTTATTGGGTATATTATGCAACTTCTATTGGGGCAATTGCTGCATTTTTAGTGAATGCTTTTTTAATGGCAATTGTTTTTTGGTTGTTTCATAAAATCAAGAGTTTAAGTTCAAATACATTAGGTTATTTTTCTCTCATTCCAATATGGATTGCTATGGAATATTTTCAGTTGCAATGGGATCTTTCTTGGCCATGGCTAATTCTAGGTAATGTATTTGCTAATGTTCCCATACTTGTACAATGGTATGAATTTACTGGTTTTTTAGGAGGTTCTTTTTGGATTGTATTGATTAACATTTTATTTTTTATGTTATACCAATATGATAATAAAAAGAAAAAGATTAGGGTTTTATTATTTTCACTATTTATACCCATTACTATCTCAATCTATATGTATTTTACATATAATCCAAGTAAAGATGGTAGTTTGAATGTTCTTATTGTTCAACCCAATGTCGATCCTTATAATGAAAAATTTGATTTAGGATATCAGCAGCAATTGGCAGCCCTTATTTCTCTTGCTAGAAATAAGCTTAGTCAAGAAACCGATTTATTGTTAGCTCCAGAGACTGCATTAGTTGAAGGTATGTGGGAAAATAAATTTGAGGCATCATTTAGTATTAGAGCATTTAGAGAATTACAGAATTATTTTCCAAAGTTAAATGTCTTAGTGGGAGCTACTACTTATAAGGTTTTTGAACATGAATATCAAAGAACAAATACCGCTAGGCAGATACGAAGTGAGAATATTTTTTATGATGTTTATAATTCTGCAGTATTTATTCCTGATAAAGGAAATATAGAAGTATATCATAAGACTAAATTAGTGCCAGGTGCAGAAAAGATGCCATTTCCCTATTTTTTAGATCCTTTAGCTAAATTGATTATTAATTTAGGAGGAACTAGTGGCTCTTTAGGTAGTGAAAATTATCTTAAATCATTTTCAGTAAATAGCAACTTAATTTCTCCACTTATATGCTATGAGAGTGTATATGGCGAAATGAGATTAGGGGAGACAGATCTACTTGCTATAATTACTAATGATGGCTGGTGGGGGGATACGCCAGGATATAAACAGCATTTTCAATATGCCAGATTAAGAGCTATTGAGCAAAGAAAATCAATTGTTCGTTCCGCTAACACAGGTATTTCAGGTGTTATAAATTCAAGAGGAAATGTTGTTCAGGCATCTAATTGGGCAGAGACTGTTTGTATCTCAGCAGAAGTTCCTATTATTAAAAAAAATACTTTCTATAGTATTTTTGGAGATTATATTGGTAGGTTATGTGCCTTTATTAGTGTTTTACTTTTTTTACTGTCTTTTGTAAAGGAAAAATTACGAAAATAGTTATATTATTGATGTTTTAAAAGGATGTCTTTGTTTCCATTTATTTAAGTTTAATTTTTTGTAAATAGGTTTCAGAATTGTATTTAAAATTTTATTTTTTGTTTTTAAATATATATGTGACTTTATAGGTATTGCGCCAAAATTACTTTTATATTCATTAGCAGTCCGCCCAAGAACAAGTGTGTTACTTTTTACTTTTATTGCGTATTTTATGTTCTCAATTAGTATTCTGCCATATATAGGTATTGATTTATTTAATTTTTTATCAAAACCTACAAAGTATGAATACAATATTTTTTCTGTTTTTATTAAAGTAGAAAAACCAACAATTTTGTTATTTAAAAAATATCCGTCTAATGACATGAAATTTTCATTAACAAGTGAATAAAAGGATTTTGTATTGAATTTTGGTCCTGAAAACTGAGATGATTCAACAATTTGATTAAACAGCTTGTTGATTTGGTTTGAATAGCAATTAATTTCTGTTGGACTTAGTCTTTTAATTACAATACCATCTGTTTTTTTAATTATTTTTTTTAATTTATTACGATATTTTTTTCTTAATTCTATAGTGTAGTCTTCTAAGTTGTTCCAGTTTGTTTTTATCTTTAGAATCATTTCAGATTCAACTTCTATTTTAGTATATTTTTCTTTTTCTTTTTCTTTTTCTAGTTCTCTAAATAAAAAATCTGGTATAACGATCATAGAATATTCTTGGTTTATATTTTTAATTAGTGATGTTAGATTAATTTTTCTATTACTAATGAAGGAAGGGATATTTGTAATAAAAGCATTTGTAAGATATAGAACATCAAATTTTACTAAGCTTAGTATTGTGTTGATTAAAAAATTTTTTGGCAAATAATTTTTTGTCTTTTTAAAAGTTAAACGAAATATTTGCGCATATAGCATGGTATTTCTATCTATAGCAAATAGATGTTTTATTTTGGGATGAAAGTCATAAAATATTTTTAGAAATTTGTAGTTAATGAATATAGGCAGCTTAATATCCCAAGTCTTTTTGCCAAATTTGTTAATTTCTGAAAATGTTTTCCACATGTTTTATATTTGACTTTTTATATTGAGAATAGATATGTCAGGCATAATACCTACTCTTCCTGCATATCCAAGGTGTCCAAGTCCTCTATTTACATAAATTTGTTTTTCTCCTTCTTTATATAGGCCGCCCCACTCTTTATATCTATATTGAACAGGACTCCATTTCAATCCAGGAATATCAATTCCAAATTGCATTCCATGTGTGTGTCCTGATAATTGCAAACTGATTTTATAATTACTTTTTAGTACAATACTTCTCCAATGTGAAGGGTCATGAGAGAGTAGTATTGTTGGGAGCTCTTGATTTACAATGTTCATCGCTTTATCTAAGTCTCCATCTTTATTAAAATTTCCAGCGCCCCAATTTTCAACTCCAACAATATTAAACTTGTTATTTTTTATATTAACAACTCTAGACTCATTTAGTAGCAAATCAAATCCAGCTTTTTTTTGAATTCCTAATAGATTTTTAAAATTTTCTTTCCATTTTTTTGATTCTCTTTTCAGCCTGACATAGTCACAATAATCGTGGTTTCCTAATATCGAAAATTTACCATCTTTAGCTTTTATCTTTTGCAATGTATCTATAAATGGTAATGCTTCATGGTAATAATTGTTCACTAAATCTCCAGTAAAAACAACTAAATCAGGCTCTTCATTGTTAATTATTTTAACTGCATATTCTAATTTTTCTATACTATTAAAACTGCCTAAATGAAGGTCAGATATTTGAACAATCTTGTAATTGTTGAGGGCTGCTGGCCAGTTTTTTATTACAATGTTTTGATAATTTTTTTTAAATTTATATCTGCCCCATTTCATTCCAATTAGCAAAGTAGAAAATAAAGCGCCTGAAAATAAAAGTGCTGTTTGTTTTAAGAATTTTAAACGCCCTAAATCATAAGTGTGTTTTGAGAGTCCTGTTAAGTTAAATGTTATTTTACAAAATCGTAAGATGTCATCAAACATTAAGATTAGGGATCCGAAAAATTTTGAGACAAATAAAATAAAGAATAGACTTGAATAAATAATATTATTGTTATAACGAAGTGTGGGGGTTGTTTTATTATAATTAAATATTACATAAATAATACCTATATATACTACAATACAAATCATCCAATAAATAATTTTATACATTAATTTATTGCCAAATATTTTATATGCTATTGAAGAAGTCCCCATATAAAAGTATATGTCTATTGAAAAAAGTATTAAAAGAAAAATTATTGTTCCCATGCTACTAATTGTAAAGTTGAGTTATTTAAGCTCTTGAGGAATTTCACAGACAGGTATAGGTTTCATTTTATGTTTGTTGTTAGCATTAAATTTTTTAAAAATATTTAATACTTCTTTCTGTCTTTTGTCTAGCTTAGTTTTTTTGTTGTAGCTCATTGCCCATTCTAGTTCTAAATAAGTAGCGCCAATTTGGGATTCGTCTGTTTTATCTTCTTCCCATAATCCATCAGTTGGGGGGGCGTTTAAAATCTCTTTACTAATCCCTAATGCTTTCCCAATTTTATATACTTCAGATTTTAGCAGGTCAGCTATTGGGCTAATATCTACGCCACCATCACCATATTTAGTGAAAAAGCCAATTCCAAAATCTTCTACTTTATTTCCTGTTCCTAAAACAAGATAATTGTTAGCTTGTGCAAAATAGTATAATGTCATCATTCTTAGCCGAGCTTTAGTGTTGACTAGCGATAGTTCATTTTTTTTCTTAAATGGAATATTTTGTTTGAATTGGTCATAAATAGAACTAAGATCCATTTTTATTGATGAAACATTAGAGAAATTTGCTTTTAGCCATTTAATATGCCTTTTCCCTCTTTCAACTTGCGATTTATTTTGATGAATTGGCATCTCAAGACAGATTAGAGGGATGTTAGTATTAGCCGCTATAGCTGATGTTACTGCAGAATCAATACCACCTGATATTCCAACTACAAAACCTTTTGTATTGGATAAATTAGAGTATTTTATTAGCCATTGCTCTATATGTTTAATGATAGGTTTTGTTTTCATAAGTTTATGCAAAGGTAAGTTAAAACTTATTATTTTTGTTCTATGAAACGATTAGTATTTTTAATTTTTCTATTAATTGTAAGCTTCTTTTTTATTTTTTCTAATTTATCTAATAATAAATCAAGAGTAGATTTGGAGGTTAATAGATTTGAACATGAATTGTTTTCAGTTAATAAAAATAATATTGCTGCTAAAACAGATACATGGCAAGAGATTTTCGGTTCTTTTAATGAAGTTTTTTCTATACAGATAATGCGTCTACCTTATCAGGACACATTATTATATTATAATGAGTTGTTAGCTTTTACTCAAAATCAGGATATGCGCGAGGCTTATGACTCTATTAGTTTTTTATTTGCAGATTTTTCAGATGTTCATACGGAGTTGGAATTAGCTTTTGGCAGGATATCTAATGTTTTTCCATCTTATCCTGTCCCTAAGATTACTACTTTTTTTGGAGGGTTTAACTTTGGTGTTATTACATATGATAATAATATTGGTATAGGCTTAGAAAACTTTTTGGGTCAAAACAGTAAGTTTTATAAATATTTGGGTGATCCTAAATATTTAAGATTTCAAAAGCAGAAGAAATTTATTTGTCCTAATGTGATAGAGACATGGTTTGATGAATACTTTTATAAGTATTTGGGAGGCAAAGACTTTCTTTCACAAATGATCTACAAGGGCAAGATGATGTATTTTTTAGATAATATGTTGCCTGAATTGCCAATTGAAGATAAGTTTCGTTTTACAAAGAAACAGATGGATTGGGCGCAAGATAATGAATTTAATATTTGGGAGTATCTTATTCATAAAGATTTACTTTTTTCTTCTAAAGAAAGCGAGTTTCGATCTTTCCTTCATCATGCTCCATTTGTTAAAGGGTTGCCCAATGAATCTCCTGGTCGATTAGCTTATTTTATTGGATACAAGATGGTTAATTCTTATATGAAAAACAATCAAGTTGACATAGCGGAATTACTAAGCTTGATGGACTCAAAAGATTTCTTGCGACTATCTAAATATAAACCTACTAAATAATATAGATGAAAAAAATTTTAAAATTTGAAGTGGAATTAGATGAGAATCATTTGCCTTTAAATATACAAATGCATGCGGATGATGCTGAAAATGAGAAAGACATAAAGGCATTAATGATTTCTGCTTGGGCGTCAAAGACTAAGGAAACATTACGTATTGATTTGTGGTCTAAAGATATGCCTGTACATGATATGTTTATTATGTATCACCAGAGTATGATGGGTATGGCAACTACATTGGAAAAAGCTACCGGACATGATAAGCTCGCGGGTGCTTTAAGAGATTATTGTGAATTTTTTGCAAAGCAGACTAAGATAAAGGGGTAGATTATTTTTTAAAATTGAGGTTAAGATTTTGAATAAATTTTAAAATTTTAATTGTTCCTTGCTTTTTTTTTGCAGATGTAATAAACATTTTTGGAGTTATTTCCCATGTTTTTAACATCTCATTTTTATACTCTTCAACATTATTATAAAGACTATTTTTTCCTAGTTTATCCCCTTTTGTGAATACTATTGCAAATGCAATTTTTTGTATTGCAAGCCATTGCATGAATTCCTGATCAATTAATTGAGCCTTGTGTCTGCTATCAATCAAAACAAAAAGACATACGAGATTAGTTCTATATATTAAATATTGGCTTATCATTTCCTCAAAATTTGCCCTTTTGGTTTTGGATGTTTTGGCAAACCCATATCCAGGCAAGTCAACTAGATACCATGTATTATTTATTAGGAAATGATTTATTAACTGTGTTTTTCCAGGTGTTGCAGATGTTTTAGCTAATTTGTTGTTATTAGCTAAAGCATTAATTAATGATGACTTCCCAACATTTGACCTTCCAATAAATGCATATTCCGGAAGTTGTGGCGCTGGACAAGATTTATAATCAGTATTACTAATTATAAATTCTGCATTTTTAATATTCATTTATTACAATTTGTTTTTTAGAAATTGGAGTACAATTTCACTAAATCTCTTCGGATGTTCCCACATCGGTGCATGACCACATAGAGAAATCCAGTTTAGTTCAGAATTTGGTAATAATTTATGAAACTCTTCAGCAACATGAGGAGGTGTTACTTTGTCCTCTTTTCCCCATATTAAACAAGTTGGTTGAGTAATTTTAGTAATATCTTTTGCCATATTATGTCGAATAGCAGACTTTGCATATCCTATGAGTTTTAGCACAGATATTCTATTATTCGCAATCTCAAAAACATTATCAACTAACTCATCAGTAGCTACTTTAGGATCATAAAACACTTCTTCTGTTTTTTTTCGAATATAGTTTTTGTCCCCCCTTCTTGGAAAAGAATTACCCATAGATTCTTCGAATAATCCTGAGCTTCCAGTGAGTATTAGTCCATCTACCTTTTTCGGATAATCTTTTGTAAAAATTAATCCTATATGACCTCCCATTGAATTCCCAATTAGAACCGCGCTTTTAATACCTAGATGGTTCATAAATTCATATAAGTAATCGCTTAACGCTTTTACAGATACTTTTAGTAAGTTTCTCCCTTCGAATAGCTTTAAGTCAAGACCATAGACTTTGTATTGAGCTGAAATTACATCAACCATTTCTCCAAAATTATCAATACCACCCATCAGTCCGTGAAGCAAAATTATAGGCCTGCCACTATTTCCCTCTTCCAGCCATTTAAATTTACCTTCTTCTTTAATCATGTAATGATATATTTTAATCTACAAAGAAACGAAAATATTTTTAATCATTATTTCATTTATATAGGACTGTAGAATTTCTTTAGACATATACTAGTCGTGGGTAAAGTTATCAACAAAGTGGGTTATAGTGGGAGAAAGTGGGATTAATTTGTATATTAGCCCCCAGATTTAGACAAAATGATTAACATTATTGGAACATATGAGTGTAAGGCAGATGCTAAAGGACGCGTCATGTTTCCTGCCGCACTAAAAAAACAATTAATTATTGCTGAAGGTTTTGTAATAAAAAGGTCAGTGTTTAATAAATGTTTGGAAATACACCCTATGAGAGAGTGGAATGAAGTTGTAAGTCATGTAAATAAGCTTAATCGTTTTGTTAAAAAGAATAATGATTTTATTAGATCATACATGGCAGGATTAAAAGTTATTGAGGTAGATAGTTCAGGGCGATTTCTTATTCCAAAGGATTTATTAGTTTTTGCAGGATTGGAGAAGGAGATTGTACTTTCTTCTGCTGTAAATATGATTGAGATATGGGACAAAGAAAAATATGAATTGTCTCTTTCGGAAACGTTAAAAGGTTTTGGAGATTTAGCTGAAGAGGTGATGGGTAATCAATCTGTATCTGAATCAAATGACATATCATAATCCTGTATTGCTAAATCAATGTATTGATGGACTATGTATTAAGCCCACAGGCATTTATGTTGATGTAACTTTTGGAGGAGGGGGGCATTCTGAATTAATTTTAAGACATTTAAAAGGAGGAAGGTTGTTCGCATTTGATCAAGATATTAGTGCGAATATTAATCACTTGTCTCACCCCGGCTTTAAATTAATAAATGCTAATTTTAGGTATGTTAAGAATTTTTTAAAGTTAGAAGGAGTTAAAAGTATTGATGGTTTAATTGCAGATTTAGGGGTCTCATCTTATCAATTTGACACTCCGGAAAGGGGATTTTCGATAAGATTTACTGGAGATCTTGATATGAGAATGGATACAAACTCTGATTTATCTGCTAAAGATATTGTTAATGAATATACTGAGTCAGATTTAGCTAATGTATTTTATAGATATGGAGAACTTAAAAATTCAAGATTAATTGCTAAAAAGATCGTTTCTAATAGAAAGCTAGCTAGAATAAACACTACTGATGATTTAGTTTCAATAATAAGTAGTTTGTCTCCAGAAAGAAATCGGAACCAGTTTTTAGCAAGAGTTTTTCAGTCAATAAGGATAGAGGTTAATGATGAAATCAAAGCTCTAAAGGAAATGCTTTTAAGTGCCCAGGAATTATTAAAACCCTCCGGAAGGTTAGTAGTACTTTCATACCATTCTTTAGAAGATAGGATTGTAAAAAATTTATTAAAGAAGGGGAATTTTGAAGGGAAAATTGAGAAAGATTTTTTTGGAAATGTATTAAAAAGGTTAAAAGAAATTAATACCAAAGTAATTGTTGCTTCTGATAGCGAAATAAAGAAAAATCCAAGGGCAAGGAGTGCGAAATTAAGGATAGGGGAAAAAATAAATTATGAATAAACAAGATAATTCAAACACATTTAGTTCAATTTTAAAGGGTGAATTTATTGCTGAAAAAAGCAATATAAAATTAATTCCTTTTTTATTGATGTTAGTTGTTTTAGGCTTGATTAACATTAGTTATTCTTTTCATGCTGAGAATTTATTAAAGAGGTCTATTTTATTAGAAAAAGAAGTAGCTGCTTTAAGACTCAACTATATAACAACAAAGTCTGATTTAATGAGTATGTATAGAAGGTCAGTTATTGAAAAAGTTGTTAATCCTTATGGTTTAAAAACATCATTAGTTCCACCAGAGATAATTGAGAAATAATGAGAAAAAAAGGAAATAATCATCACTTCAGAATTATAGGTTTATATCTCTTTATATTATTTATTTCACTAACTATCATTGTCAAAATTGTTAAGATTCAACAGTTTGATATGGCAATTAATACTTCTAGCCAGCCAAGATTTGTTAAGATAGACGCTCCTAGAGGTAATATACTTGCGGATGATAGCTCTTTACTTGCAGTTTCAATGCCGCTTTATAATGTTTATCTTGATATGGCGGTAATTGACAAGCATTTGTTTGAGAGTAATGTAAAAGAACTTTCTCAAGGGCTTGCTTCATTATTTGGAGATAAAGATAGTAATGAGTATGAGCAATTTTTACGAATTAATAAACAGAAAAATAATAGATATGTTAGATTAAGATTAAAGGTTAATTATAATGAG
>MDSZ01027485.1_pt1 | contig 14483 bp, 24 predicted proteins | sample 811201 | NCBI WGS metagenome assembly MDSZ01 (sample SAMN05326647, study PRJNA326480) | marine metagenome | isolation source: seawater | place: Indian Ocean: North | collected 2010
AGAGGAGGAGGCATTCACCCGGTACCCCTGCGGCTGGTGTTACCAGTCAGCCACCCCTCTACAATTAATCCATTGTCCAGCCGTCGTTTAAAAAGCGTTGGGCCTTTTTATATTTCAATACCTTAACTGCATCACCCTTCTTTATTGTCACCAATTGGTTGCGCCCAATCTTTTTTGCGACAACAACGGGGCTGCGGAGCTTTTTGAGCCAATCGTAATAGGGTTTCCAGCCCCCCATTTTTCTAACTGCCTCACCAAAAGTGTTACCCATTTCTTTGGGATAAGGTCTCTTATCTGTTGAGCTATTAGTTTTCATTTGTTGAGCTCCCGACAAACGCTGTAGGCTTTAGTTTTGAAGATAGTATTTTGCTTAACTCAGTGAGATGCACATTACATAATCTCAGGGATGCATACTTAATATATGGGTTCATCCGCGTTAATGTTATTACTCTACCATCTTCGCATATATTATCACAACCTTCCCACTGACAACCATTTTGATATTTTGCTTCTGCACCACAATGGCTACAGCTATGGTCATGTACGTGATTATCCGCCATAGTTCCCCCTTTCGTATATCCATTTGACTAATAAGTCTTTGTTCCAATTCTCCATACGACCTGAATAATGTCCATGAACATTAGATACCATAGAACCTCTGGGATCTGCCCCTGTTAGAAGTGCATCGATATACAATTCAAATGTACCCCGTGTGCAATCATAAGGGGTTATATGTGCATTGTTCATTTTAGCCTGATCTGCTTCCGTTTCTAGTAATTCCTCAAACTCATCAAACGGTAGTTTACGATATGAGTGGAAATACTTGATATTATCTTCTTCAACATCCTCATGTATCTCAAGAATATATCCTTTGTAAAACCAATGGTCTTGTAAAACCATGAAGGCCTCCTTATTTTTATTATTTGTTAAATTTAATCACCCGTCAACTATTTGTAACGGTTGACTTCTTTGAAAGTATTCAGTAACTCTTCCTGCTTCCATTTTAATTCTTTAGCCTTGTTGCTTTCATCAGTGGCTTTAATATGTTCATCAAGTACACAACTCAAGCAAAGCTCGGGGTAGAATATCATATACCCCGAGCCTAAATCAATGCGACACTGAACGCATTTGTTATCTTTGGGCTTATCTGCTTCAGTATAAGCCATTAGCCATGTGCCCAAGGATCCAGTTGTGGATTGGGAATTAACTGCCAGCTATTTGCGTTAGTCATCAAAACGTTATCACTATCTGTTTTAATCACCTTGAGTGCTTGTTCCCAATCTTGGGAATCCATTGCTTTTTGTATCTTTTGTTCTGTAGCTTTATCCACATCAGTGAAGTAAACCACAGCGTGTCTTTGTCTATTGGATGCAACCCTCATACTAAGCATAGCAACGTCTTTCATTTCGCAATCATTCCTATGTATAAATGATTCGATACCGTGTGCATCAGCAACACCAACAAAATTCCAATCCTTACGCTCAAACATCTGTTCAACCGTATGCGGATTTTGTTTTTGAAATACCCTCTTAGTTGACATCGAAGTATTTCATGCAGGTGCGTAATAAGTGATCATAATCACCTTGCATTGCTTCATTTGTGAACTCATCAATTTTAGATTTTTCAATCCCAGCTTGACGTGCTGCTTTGGAACATCTACCCATCAACATGAATGCATTACCATCCGTGCCTGATAATTGGACTTCAACTCCAAAGATGTTTGTTTGTGATGTATTTGACATACAACCTCCTAATTAACCTTGCCCATCATACCCTTGGTAACACCATAATTACGACGGTCAAAGGCTTTGTTTATTCGATTTGCAGTAGCCTTATCTTTTACAATAACGACCTCACTGCCTGTTTTGTGGCCCCACATAGGGACCCCACCGTATTTTTCGGTAGAGCTACAATCAAAACATTCCCGCATATTCATTTTAACCCGTTCGGGATGATTAGCTTTACCGCATGTAATACAATTATTAGTATCAAAAGACATATAAATGACCTCCAGTTTGTTATCAATTTTATAAATATACAAACATGTCAACCTCTTGTAACGGTTGTCTTATTCCTCTTCATCCTGATCTATATAACTAAGGTTATCAAACTCATCAATATCTATAAGGAATTGTTTGAGATTACTACGTACACCAGGGTCTGTCGGCCTTACATATACCTTACCCAAATGTTGTAGTGCTTCATGAAACAATTCATAAGCTCCACCCGCTTGGGCTTTAACATCGGCGATGATAGCATCCATTGCATGTACTGCTACGTTTACATCACCCTTGCCATATTTTTTGATTGCCTTCTTAGTCGTATCTTTGCAATCTTGTAAGTAATCATACTCCTCGGTTTCCTTTGATGCTATCAGACTATTCATCTTATACAAAGCTTCAGTAATGTTTCCATCACCGTAGGTAGTAATACACATATCAGCAATATCCCGCTTCTCCGGGTTTTCTTTTTTAGCCATTAGTTTTTTTCCTGTTCTGATGGTACCTTAATTATTAATTCTAGGTTAAACGTACCATCGTATTTTAAACCTACAACTTCTTGTCCCTGTGCTTCCAGCCGTTTGATTGTTTTGACGAGGTCATTACGAACGTAGAATCCCCCTTTTGCATTACCGTCTTTGAATTCATCCAGCCAAAATAATTGTTCCCTATCAGGTTCCATTACTCATCTCCTTTGCAATCTGGGCATTAATATCACGAAGGCTAACCGTATTGGTTGGCTCTTCCTTCATGTACCCGTCAAACCATGTTTCCCCTTCGGTAGCGGGGTCGTTACAATGCTTTTGTGCTTCAGCTAGGGTTAACCCCCTCTTCATTGTTCGCTGAGCACCACTCTTGGTAAATCTTATGATTTTATATGTCATGTTATCTCCATTGTTGAATTGCGAATGCACTGGGGGCAAACCCACAACCGTGAGGGTCAGTAATCCCTACAAGCGTTCCCACAAGGCTGGAGTTGAGAGATGCGGAGTCCCAATTACTGATACCTTGTTGCGCCTGGATTTCTATGAGTTTGCCCACCATATTTATGCCTGAGCTTCCTGCCCTGCAATCATTTGCCCAGCATAAGCCTCAAGCTTTTGCCTTTGGTCTTGGTCAAATGATTTTGCTTTGTCAGTTAGCCTATTCAATACTGAATAACCATTGAGGTTTGTCTTTTCAAGCTTAGACAATACCCCCTTCTTATAAGCCCGATCTTGAGCTAAATAAATAAGGCGTTGGTCTTTATCAATCTTGAATATTGATGTATCAGTATAATCCTCATCCTTGATGATACCCTGGATGCCCTTATAATATTTAGCATATTCCAAGACATTCAAAGGCCTGTTGAGTGATTTAATCTGATCTTCAATACCTTGGGTATTCATTGCCATTTCCCCGAGCTTGTATAAGAAATTGTCCAAGGCATTATCTATATTCCTGCCGAATTTATTTCTTAGTTTTACAAACCCTTCCCTGGAAGGCATTGTCATACCGTTGGTACAAACAAGTCTTAATAAGAATTGTTTAGCATTGGTCAACAAATGCCCCGTAGGGGAATTGTTAAGATTGAAGCCTGATTCAATGATGTCACCCTTTTCAATCTCAAGATCTTTATAATCAAGATCTCCAAACCGTGGTTGGGTAATATCAATTTCCATCAAGTTGTCGGATAGTACACCCCGTTTGATAGTTGGCGAAAGTTTTTGAAGTTCGTTCAAAAACAATTCATTTGCCAACGGAATGAACATATCATTAGCAACATTGACCACAACGCCATCACTTTTACGTGTAAAGATTTGACATTGTTTATCCGAGGTACGAGATAACTCGGTAATGTTATGTTTAAGTAAATCCCAGTTGATTTGTTTAGCAAATGGGTCTGGAATGTGTAACCTGCGACAAAGGGCTTTGAATGCTGCCTGTGTCATTTGATTTTCATTTCCTAGCCATTGTAAATAACCCTCGTCGGTTATATCCAACTGACTGAAATCAACTGTATGTGAGTTGTATTGGTAGTCTGATTTGACTGCATCTTTTAGCTCATTGTAATCAGTAGACTTCAGCGTGTTTACCGCTGCAAAGTGCAAATTGGAATAAGTTTCCATTTGACCTCCTTCTGTTTGTTTATTTACCATTTCCAAGCATACCGCCATAGGAAGTCTTTGAACCCCCTACGCCCTTGCGGATGCTCATGTTTTTCCCAACATTCCGACCAGATCTATATCCGTCGGCTGAGCTGGTACTTGATGAACGGCCCTTGCCAAGTTTGGGCCATTTGCCAGAGACATAATCCCCGACTGCCTTATCATTGTATATAACAAGACCTTCAACATTTTTGTTTTCCTGCTGGAGCTGTTGCATCTGAACCCGTAATTGACTATTGATTCCTGATACTGCCCCTTGAAAGAATCCACGTTTGAATACGCCCCGCTTATCCCAACCATTGTACCAGGACCATTCTTGTTTTTCAGCTTCCCTCAATCTTGGTATCAGTTGCTGACACATGAAATGAACCATTGATACATTAGCTTTTGTACCGATGACGTATATGTTTTTCCATCTACCACCCGATTGAGTGATGATGCGACATAAGTTGTTTGTTGCAACAACATGGTAAAGCGAAGCAATCCAATTGCCCTCAACCTTTTTCCATACATCCCGCATGTTAAACAACTCATCCATGATAGCTTTTTCAGCCTCATCAATATTGGTATCCACATCAGCCATTGATAAGTTATGCTTTATCAATAACTTCTGGGCCATTTTTGATGCAACTTCAGCTTCATGCTTGGTACCGCCGTCTGCCATTTGCATTAGCTTGGCAATTCGTTCAAGTACCTTTTCTGTGCTTTCTGCCATATTGACCTCCATATCAATATTGTTTATTTAAAGAACAATCAAATATACAAACCCGTTAACTATTTGTAACGGTTGTCTATTCAAACCGCAAACCAGGACATTAACCTAACCATTTTGTTTTATAGTGCCTTACAGCTATTTCCTTGAATTTAGCTTCAATCATTATGTCAATGTCATGGCCGTATGTATCTATATAATCATAGACCAAATTGCTATGTGCTTGAGGTTTTATCTTATCATCTTTTTGTTCAATGCACATGCTTTCGCTATAGTGTGTAGCTGGTGTAATATCCTTGGGCCACGTTGATATAGCTAACTCTAGGGCTTCTTGTTCGGTTTGTCCACCATCACAAAAACGATGATGGTGATAATCAAACACAATTGGAATGCCCAGCCTGGTGTAAATTCCATTGTATAAATCCTTTACTGAATACATGCTTGCTTTGTCATCGTTTTCAACAGTCAAGCGTGTCTTAACATTTTCTGGTAACCTTTCAAAGTTTCGACAAAACCTTTCCATAGCTACCTCCTTGTCCCCGTATGCCCCACCAATATGTATATTAATCTTATTGTAGGGTGTACGACTTAGGCCCATCATATCAAATTCATCGCCGTGCATTGATAAGTCAGTGATACAATTTTGTACCACATGTTCCTTCGGGGACGTCAACACATTGAATGGGCCTGGGTGAGATGTTACCCTCACCCCGTGGGTAGTAGCCTTTACCCCTGCTGATCTCAAGTATACCTTGATATTATCGAAGTCCTTGAGATCTTCCCATTGGTATTCGGATTTCCAAGGCGCAATACCTGAAGTCATACGATAGAAATCGTAGCCGTTCAAGATATTCCAATCCATTATCTTATCCAAATCCTTAACATTGTTTAATGTAATCTCTGATGCTTTATCACAACCCTCTTTCTCAAAGGTACGTTTAATCATTGTACGACCCGTGTAAACCCGAGGGTGGCCTTTAGGCTTATTCCCAAATTCCTGAGGGTAAGCTAATTCCATATTGATACAAGCGTAGCCGTATTTCATTCCCCGAATACCTCGCTCAATATATATAATAAAGCAAAAACTATAATTACTTCAGCCATTGGTTATCCTTTACAATTTATATATCAATATAAGATAACCTAAGATATTTGTTTATGGCTCCGTATAACCACGTTTTCATATTTAAATGGTTTATGATTGATTGACATTAAAAAGTCTAAACGATTAGTCCACCTGGGATGCATTGTATCCCTTACTTGCCATATACCTGAATGGTCTCCAGCACCCTCAATTATTATATAATCCCCGTAATCAAATGGTCCGCCCCATCTTTTTAATAAATTCCTGGACAAGGCAACATATCGGTATGTGTGTGCTGAATAGGCATCAATAACTGTCCCATCGGCTGTTATTGTTGGTGTATCATCGGTTTGTTGTTTTACTGGTTGGTACATAGTAGCGGTAACAGTTGTCTCAAAATATTTTATCCTTGCAATCTGTTCCCTTAACTCCGCATTGTCTGCCCACATCTCATCAATTCTTAGTTGATAATCCTCCATAAATCCCATGCAAACCACTGCGATAGACACATAACCTAAACTAGAAAGTAAAAGCGCATATAAAGCGTTTATTCTGTTGTTCATGGTTTCTCCTATTTTGTTTGATTTATTAAATTTAAAAACAGTTTAACTATTTGTAACGGTTTTCTTCATCGGACTATTTACGTTTATTAGTAAACAACCTATATTAGAAATATATGCAAATCATAGATAATTTTGTAAAAGATCCTGATTTAATCAGCCAAATGCAAGATAGGGAAACAGATTTCTGGGGCCCTGGTTATTCGTGGTGGACCTTGGGTAGCCCTGCTATTTCTTTACGACACCGATTAGTAGATTATATTTGGTTACAAGGACGCATTGGCCCTATCCCTAAAGCAGCGGGATTTGAGCATTGGGTAGGAATTTATGATGCAGAAGGTAAAAAGAATTTAGTTGAAGTTGCAGATAATTCAGATGTAGACTATATACAGGCTGATAGAAATGGTAGTAAAAAGTTTTCTTTAATCCATCATTATGATAAAGATGAATGCCATTGGAATGCAACAGGTGAGATAATCAGTCCACCGATTGGTTGTATATATTATCCTATAACTGATATGGATTGTGAAGGGGGATACCTAAGGATTTACGATTGTGAACCAGGTGAGCAGGCCTATGATGGCCCGTATGAACTAATCAAACCCGTACCCAATAGATTGATTGTATTTAACCCAGGTATATTACATGCAGTAGAAGAGGTAACTAAAGGGATGAGATTTGCAATAGCTATTAATGCTTGGGAGAATGAATTATCAAGCCCACAAATGGAGATGATGATAGATGTCCAATAATATAGAAGCAGATTGGGGAGAAGTAAAAGTGTATACACAAATCCCTTTCACGTATCAAAACATATCCCACCCTTTTAATTATAGCTTTAGGTCATCTAGGGCTTCATTTTATTTAAATGGTGATCTACCCAATCTGATTCTAAAACGATTGAATTTCCCTAAGCCTGAATTCTTTCAAGGGTTTAAAGAGATACAAGCAATAACTAAACAGAATATAAGGTGGGCTCAAGTAATAGGATTAGAAGAAGATACCAACTGGGGCTCTTGTGTATTATATGAAAAACTAGAAGTAAGAAGGTATCAAGAGTTAGAAGACATTGAAAAGTTTCAGGTAATCAAACAATTAAAGAAGGAATTGATTGTGTTATTTGATGCAGGCTTTTGGTTTAAAGGTTTAGATGAGTATAACTTAAATATTGAAGAGGGTCGTTTAAAGATAATGGGTTGGGATAGTATCCAAAGAATAAGAGTAAATCAAACTTTTAAAGAGTTGTACCCTTGGCTTTGGGTAATATGATAAAGATTTCTTTTTTTACAACGTGCGGGAATAGGCTACAGCACTTAAAACAAACATTGCCTAAAAACATTGAATCCAATATTAAATACACTGATTGTGAACATATCCTTTTAGACTACGGGTCTTCCGATGGGCTCACAGACTGGGTGGTAGATAATTTAGCAGAACATATTAAATCAAATCGTTTAATAGTGTATAGATATGAAGCTCCTTTCTTTTGGCATAATCATGCAAAGAATTTAGCCGCTAAATGTACCAGCAAAGATGCTGATGTTATTTGTAGTATTGATGCTGACAATTATACAGCGGAAAGTAAAGAAGGGGAAAGTTTAGCATCCTATCTCAATATGATATTTGAACAATATGCAGATGGTGAAGAAAAAATGTTTGTTAGAGCTTGTGGTTGGGATTACGTTAAACACAGTTGGGAGAATGAACAATACATCGCTAATCAAAATAAGTTTAACTCCGCCAGTGGTAAATTAGCATTTTTAAGAAAAGACTTTTTTGAGTTAAGGGGTTTTAATGAAAAGTTAAAAGGCCATTATTATGATGAAGAAGAAATATGGCGAAGGGCTGAAATATGTTGGGGCTGGACAAAGGAACAATTACCCGAAGAATACTCTCAATGCATAAACCATTCTAATCTATTAAGGCTAAACAATCTGGATCCTGCAATAATAAATGCAGATAAATTATTAGACGATGAATTCTTAGAGTTTTCAACCAACGATTATATGGATGATGACTTAGCGTTACCTGTGTATCCTCAAGCAGCAAAGAATAAGAAGATTTTCCATAATGTTTTAACAAAGAAGGTAAAGGTACCTAATCCGAAAAAGTGGGGTGTAGGTAGAGTAAAAAGGATTAAATTATAATATGAGAATGTTAATAACAGGTGGAACAGGATTCGTTGGTTACAACCTAATCCTAAAACTAAAAGAACAAGGACATGAAATATTTGCCTTTGATGATTTCAGCATAGCTACCAATAAAGTTGAAGGTGTTGAATATCAAAGATATGATGTTTACGCAGACTATAACTCTTGGAAATGGGAATATAAAGATATTGATGTGGTTTTTCATTTAGCAGCAATATCAAGGGTGCAACCTTCTTTTGTTGACCCGTGGTTGACCAGTCAATCCAATATTATGGGAACACAAGCAGTGCTTGAATATGCAAAAGATAATAACTGTAAAGTTGTTTATCCTGCATCCAGTTCAAAACAAGGAGGAGAATTGTTATCTCCTTATGCTTGGACTAAATCTCAAGGGGAAAACTTATGTCGCTTATATTTTGACCATTTTGACGTCGAGAGTACTATAGTAAGGTTCTTTAATGTCTATGGACCAAAACAGCCACAGACAGGCGAATTTGCAACCGTATTAGGTATCTGGGAGAAACAGTACAAAGATAATCAACCATTGACTATTGTAGGAGATGGTGAACAACGTAGGGATTTTACCCACGTTGAAGATATTGTAGAAGGTTTAATTCTAGCAGCCCAATTAGAAAAAATGGATTGTAGTGAATTTGAATTAGGTACAGGTAAGAACTATTCAATCAATGAATTGGCTAAGTTTTTTAATTGTGATACTGTATATATTCCACAACGTCGAGGAGAATACCCAGCAACCTTATGTAAAACCAAAGAGGCTCAAGAGATATTGAATTGGGAACCGAAATGGAACGTTAAAACCTATATTGACAATTTCAAATCAGATGCAACTGAATAAATTTTACTCCACCTTATATGAAATCCCTCGGGCACCCTTTTATGATAAGTTTAATTTTTATTTTCACGGCGGGATATTAAACTGGGGTGAAAATACAACAGATATTGATGTAAAACTTACACCACGGATAGAACCCGTAACCTGTAATCAAATTGAAGAAACGTTATATGATCTGAAAAGATTAGAGGTTGCAGGCATATTTTTTAAAAAGATCCACACGTGGAATGAAAAGCTAAGACCTAATTTTGAACAGATTGAAAATAGTGAAGCAGTATTACAGGCAGTAATTGATAGAGATAAAGAAAAATTAGAAAAGGGTCAAGTAAATATAGATCGTAAATATATTTATAGAGGTAAAGTAAAATATTATAAAGTAAGGGGTTTATTGTTTTGTAAATCCCCTGAATGGGCAGTTTGTGGATATAAATATAACGAAGGTTATAAAGATCCACTTGCTACAGCACCTTTACCTCATTCAGCCCCAGTAGAGATTAGGGAAATGCTTGAGTTTCCCCGTTGTAAGGATTGGTTAGAATTTAAAAATAGGTTTCAAAGACTTTATGGATAGAGCGAAAGACATAGCAAGAATGGCTCAAATTGCATTAGCGATTGAACCCATACCCGATAAAGAGGGATTAACTACCCGTTATGTAGACTGCGTAGACTCTCTAAAGCTTGAATATTTTATAATCGGTGGGATAAACTCAGGGATGCACGTTCAAGAATTAATGGAAAGAGAAGGTAAAGGTACCACGTATGATATTCTATATAAATGTATTATCGATAATCATTTGAATAGAGGAGGGATGAGGGTTAATGGGCCTATCCTTCAATTTATGTGGCCAATATTATTAGCAATAAAGTATTTCCCTGAAATAGATTGCCCTGATACTTTATTAGATAAGACTCCTGCCATTATGAAAGAAACAACCAAAGAGGATGCATTACAATATCAAATCCTACACAATGTTGGTTATGAACAATGGGAAGGGCACAAAGATAAAGCTTATGGCCAAAAGCTTCTTCAATTACATAGAGAAAGTGTATATGATGTAGGCTATAAAGACGGCAAGATAAGGGAAGATATTTACGGACACCCATTAGAAAAATTAGTATGGGCAGAAATGCTTGAGGGCTTTAGAGCTACTGGAGCTATGTATTATGAGTGGGATCAAACTAAACCTTATAGCGTAGGGATGATTGATGTATACTTGTGGGCTTTGGATAACTTAAAAGGCTGGCCAAAGGGAGGTATTGCAGACCTAATGGCTGTAGTAACCTTTCTAGGTTTATACTTGGAGGATTATAAAGTATCATGATACCTTGGATAATGTTAGAAAATATGTTTAACGAAGTAGATTGCAGAACTGTAATTGATGCGATAAACGATGCAAAGCTAAGTAAATATCAATCCAAAGCTATGAATTTGCTTGAAGGTGATGATAGAACTAATACTTTATATTCTAGTGAAAGATCACCCTTAAACTATTGTTATCTTGATACCCCTAAGGTTAAAGAATTTAATTTAAGAATGCAGGGAGTATTGAATCTGATAACGGGTTGGAATTGGAGAGGTAATATTCAAAGGCGATGCTTACCTATCTTTGAGTATGAAGAAGGAGGCTATATTAAAGGCCATAGAGGTAGAGATTTTGGATTTGGAAAAAATGATTGGGTAGCAATAGGGTCTATAACCAGTCAAAACGAAGATTATTTAGGAGGAAGCTTTTATGTCAATGAACATGCAGAAGCTTCAGAAGATGGTAAAACTATTTACAATGAAGATGAATCCAAGCGTAGCTTTTTTGAATTTAAACGAGGAAGCCTTTTTATATTCAATAATAATAAGCTCATACACGGTACCCTTCCTGTCGAAAAAATATTAAAAGAAAATAGAATTACTTGTTCTTGGAGGATTGAGAATCCAGAGCAAGCCAACCAGAAATAGCATATCGGCTTTGTTGAATAGTTGGTATGACGGGTGTTACTCCATGCCATCCCCCTACTTCCCATACAGCAAGAGAATTAAAAACAACTGGAGCTGTATCAGATATATAACCATCCTCATTAAAGAAAGTTAAATTACCTCCCCAGATAGGATGCCAATCCTTTGTTACATTATAAACAAAAGCAAAGTGGCCATTACCATCATCAGTATGTGGGGCAAGAAAATCATTAGCCCTATACCGTGTCCATTGTAAACCATTAACTGTTACTGGCTCACCAATTAATTTACTCATAGCACCCTCAAATTCCCCCTTAGGCCTGAATATACCTTCATGATGTTGGTGACAAATAAAACAAGTGCATTCATCTCCATGCGCCCCATTTGGCTGGCCAGGATAGTTGCCCTTTTGATAAGAATAGCTATAGCCAAACTTTTTTTCTTTTAGGGTTCTCATTGCTTCGTACCACATTGAATCCCTTTCTGTTTTATTTTCAGCAAAGATTTGATAAACTTCTCGAGGCATAGGTCTTTCAGTTACACCCCTACCTACTATTTCAGAAGTTACATAAGACCACCAATCAGAAGGGGTTTCTACTGCTAAAACACTATGTATCCTATCAGCAAGCCATAATTCAAGGAAGTTGTTAATAAATACAGCTTTGGTTTCCTCAAAGTTTTTAATTGCTTCGGGCTCACCTTCTAAAAAACGTCTTTCCATTCCATTGGTTAAATTAAACTCAACAGAATCAATAGACTCTTTTAAGTGTTCACTTTGTCTTCCTAATTCGTTCTTATCACTTTCAGCTGCCATCTTGGTCTCCATATTCATTGAATATACCATCAATGTCTTGGTCATTAAACTCTAGGTTATAATTTAAAGTAGCTTTACCTGTTGCTCTCCATTTATAACCCTTCCATCTTGAAACAAGTTCCCAATCATGAGCATAACCTGCTTCTTCCCTTGTTTTCCAATATCCGTGTCTTTCTAATAATTCTTTTCTGTGCATGATAGAACCGGTATCAATACGATATCTTTTTGGCTCCCTACACTTTAACATCCTGCCATTCATATTCATATCAGTAAAGGCATAATCAACCCCTTCAATAGCGTTTCTTAAATCTTCAATATGTGTTGGCTCAATAGTATTATCATTATCAATGTAAGTTATGTATTGTCCCAATGCTAAATTCTTTAAAGCATAGTTTCTAGGTATAGCCCCTCCTGCCCCATAATTGTTTTCTAAGTTATACCACTTGATTTTTGTTTGGCCTCTAAACCAATCCCTCATTACCCTATCTAAGCTCTTACAATTATCTCCAATAACAATTAGCTCAAAGTTTTGATAAGTTTGATTGAGTACACTATTGATTGCTTCAATAAGGTGCCCTGATCTTTCCCAGGTGGGTAGTATAATAGATACTAAATCATGATTGGGTTGATAGGTTTCATTGATATGCGGATTGGGCATATAATATTCAAAGCAGTTTGTCCGATCCTCTACATGATCTGGAAATAGCTCTTGTATCTCTGGCCAATGCATCTCTTTTACCTTTGGCGTAATAGCTGAAATCAATTCTTTATTTTTTACTTGAGTTTGTTTATTATGAAAGTGTTGATAGTAAAGGGGGATAGGAATCTTAACCATTTTAATCCCAGCTTTAACTGTTTTTAATATTAAATCATAATCATCTACAACAGGTAAGTCTGAATCATAGCCTCCCGTTTTTTCATAAGCATCTGCCCTCCATACCCTTACATGATTGGGTACAGCTGTAATGTGGCCTAATGTTGTAAAGTTTATTTGAGGGGATCTACAACCCAAAGCGTAACGATTAGTCTTTGTATCCCAATACCAATAGTGAGCACCAAAACCACAACCCCAGTGATCGGGGTACCAACTAAAATCATTCCATTCAAAATTAGGTTCAACATAATCAGAATAAAAGAACCCAGCATCAGGATGATTTTTAGAAGCTAATACAATAGTTTCTAATGCTTCTGGTACAAGATAGTCATCGTGATCTAACTCTACTAAGAATTTACCTGTTGCTAATTCACAACATATCTTTTTTGCAAAGCCGACCTTATAATTAGAACGTGTATCACTTACAATATATTTAGAATCAATCCCATCACGTTTATAAGTGTAGGGCTTAACTCCAAAATGTTCTTTTGAAAATTCCATTAACAGTGGCCATACATGGTCCAAAGTAGAATCATCAAATACTATCCACTCCCAATCACGGGTAGTTTGAGCTTTTAAATGCTCAAATACTTTCCTTAGAATAAGGGGATCGGAATTAAAAGTAGAAGTATAAACACTGCATTTATTAGATCGTGGATCTTTACCTTTACGTGTTAGACGCTTCTTTTGCATTCACATCTTCTTGGATTTGACTCTCAACTGTGCCCCCTAAAAACCAATCTTTAGTATCATTTGGTGATGAATGAGGAGACAAGCACTTTCCTTCTTTTTCCAACTCAGCCCATGTAGTCTTCCCTCGGGTAACTAAACGGTGAGCATACATATAATGTGTAGCACATAAACCCCTGGTCTTAGCCTGTTCTTCACAACCTGGGACTAAACATATATTATTGTTCATTAAAATCTCCAATTAATTATATAAATATAACGAGAATAATATAAATCTTTTTCGATCCCCAAGAAAGAAAAATAGGGCAACTAAACGAGTATGGAGGTTGTTCTTGGGCTTTTTGTGGTAGAGGTAGTTGTCTAGTTGCCCTACTATAACATAAGACTTATTATTTACTTAGGCAATGATTCGATTGCCCTTTTAAATGTATATTCTTCCATATCATGTATTTTCATGGTAATTTTACTTGGAGTACGGGAAGCTTCTTGTGCGGTCATAAAAGCACAAAGCTCTTCATCTAAGTTAACTAAAGCAAATATTTCCATCTCATTAAACTTATATTTATCTACCTTAGTTATACCAATCTGTAGATTCCAATAATAGGCATGAGGTACACAAATCTTTTTACGGGCTTCCGATAGCCTACTACT
>MDSZ01039487.1_pt1 | contig 14479 bp, 11 predicted proteins | sample 811201 | NCBI WGS metagenome assembly MDSZ01 (sample SAMN05326647, study PRJNA326480) | marine metagenome | isolation source: seawater | place: Indian Ocean: North | collected 2010
GAAGATGATATAGTTAGATCAGCAGACGATTATGGAAGAGAGTAAATACACGGGTTACGATACACCATTTCCTGTGGGTGTTAAACTCCCAGAAATTAAAATACAAAAAAAATATTATGACGAGGTTTCTTGCAGTGACCTGGAAGATAACTTCCAGTTCTTGAGGAAGCTTTGCTTTACCCGTTTGAAGCAAAGGGGTATTGATAAACTTGATAACGCGCAAGTTTACTATGATCGACTGAAGGAAGAGCTAAATGTCTTCGATGATTTAGGTTTTGTAGATTATATTCTTTTGAATTGGGATATAATGAACTTCTGCAAAGAAAATGACATACCCACAGGTGCAGGACGAGGCAGTGCGGCAGGCTCATTAGTTCTCTATGTTATTGGGGTAACGAATATTGATCCCATAGAATACGATTTGTTTTTTGAAAGGTTCGTTTCAAAAAGCCGTGCGAGAAAAATTGAGCATAAGGGGGAAACATATTTGGATGGCAGTCTTCTCGCTGATGTTGACAATGATATCTCATATGATCGTCGTGCAGAGGTTATTGACTACATTGAGAAAAAGTATGGCGGCAAGACTTCTAAAATTTTAACGCTAAATACACTTAGCGGGAAGCTGTGCATGAAGGAATGCGGTAAGATTGTTGAAGAGCTACCTGAAACAGAGGTAAATCAAATAAGCGACACAATTCCAAAACATTACGGCAAGGTTGCCAAACTAAATGTGGCCTATGAAGAAAGCGAAAGCTTTAAAAGGTATGCCGATAAATATTCTAAAGCTTTTCGCATCGCTAGGAAACTGGAGGGGTTAAATAAAAACACTGGTGTTCACCCATCTGGCATATCCATTTCTTATTATGAGTTGGATGAAATCATGCCACTGCAAACCACCAATGATGGAGCATTGGTTTCTGGTTACGACATGAATGATGTGGCCAGTCTAAGTGTTAAATTTGATATCCTTGGTTTAAGGACGTTATCGGTAGTCCATGATGTCTGCAAGCAGGTGGGCTTAAAGGCTTCTGAGATCGACCCCCACGACCCTTCTATATACGCAGCATTAGCGTGTCTGCGCTCTCCACAAGGATTGTTTCAGATTGAGGCAGAGACAAACTTTAAAGTCTGTCAGCTAATTGCTCCCCGCAACCTTGAACAGCTATCTGCCGTTGTCGCCATTGCAAGACCTGGGGCCTTGGATTTCAAGGATAGCTATGCAGAATATGCCCGAACAGGTGAATCGCAGTCTGTCCATGAGTTTTTTGATGACATTTTAAGCTATACGGGAGGTATTCCCCTTTATCAAGAGCAGTTGATGAAAATGGCAGTCAAGGTTGGGTTTAGTCTTGATGAAGCCGAGCAGCTTCGGCGCATAGTCGGCAAAAAGAAGGTGGATCAAATGCCAGCTTGGAAGGCTAAAATTGAGCAAAAGGTTAAAGACAACAATCTTGACAGTGCTGTGGGCGATGTTCTATGGCGCGTTGCAGAGGATTCAGCTAATTATTCATTTAATAAGTCTCACTCTATCAGTTACGCTCATCTTGCAGCTTTGACGGTTTATCTTAAATTTAATTATCCGCAAGAGTTCTTTTTGAGTCTTCTGAAATACGCTAAATACGAACCTAATTCACATGAGGAAATAGCTAAAATTTCACAGGAGTTGTGCCACTTTGATATAAAATTATTGCAACCTGATTTAAATAAATCCGACATTGATTTTAAGATCGAGGGCAAGAACATTAGATATGGCTTAAATTCAATTAAAGGCGTGTCAGATAAGGTTCTAGAGGCGCTCTTGGAGTTTAGGGAGGATTCATTTGATAATAAATACGAAGTCTTCCTCTCAGCCAAGCAGGCTGGATTAAATATTGGCACTCTTTCAGCGCTTATACAGGCTGGCTTATTAGACTCTTTGATTGATGGTAGCCGTTCTAGGTTAGTGTTAGAAGCTCAAGCATTTAATATTCTTACGGAGAGGGAAAAGAGAAACTTTATCGCTTTGGGGCCAAAATACAAATACGATATTCTAAATGCGGTTGCTGGAACATGGGAGGAGGGTGCAGTTGGCGATGATAATCGCAAAATGTTTACGGAGAGGCGTTTTAACACATGGAAGAAAAAATTCACTGCGTATAAAGAGATATATAATATGAATATAAAACATATTAAATACGCAAACTGGTTTTTTGAAGAAAAGCTTTTGGGGTATAGCTATTCACATAATATACGGGAAGTATTTAACCATGAGGATGACTTTCATTCTTCTGAAATCATTAAAGATTTGGCAGATAGGGGTCGCGTCAAATTCGTGGGAATGTTAACTGACATCATGCGTAGAACCAGCAGGAATGGAAATAAATATGCACGAATGCAACTTCAGGATGAAGTTGGTTGTGTAAATGGCTTGTTTCTGGACAGCGAGCGAGATATGCGCCTCACTAATTATTTAGAGGCAGGTAAAAAATTACCCAAAAAAGGGGAAATAGTAATAATTTATGGATCAAAAGGCGATGATGTGGTATTTGTTGATAAAGTGTTTCCACTTAAGGATAAAATCTACATGAAGCTATCTGACATAAAGTAGTGTAATTAATTATGATGGGTCTAACTGATTTCAATTTAACCCCCAAGGCTAAGAACGGCCTAAAAGATGCTCAAAAATTCGCTGAAGCGAATGGCCACTCGCTGGTGACCACTGCACACCTTGTTTATGGCTGCTTAAATAACATTTCTGATACATGCATTTTAAAACTAAAATCCTATAGCATAAATCTCAATCCTAGTCACTTCATTAAGGTATTTAAGGAGTATGCCTCGGAAAACAAAAAAGATTTTGAGGCTAAAAAGGGTCAAGGTGCGTGGCATGAAGAGGTCAACGAGATTATATTTTTTGCCAAGGAGTTTTCAGACAATTTTGACAGCTTTTTTATTGGTGTTGAGCATATCCTATATGTGATTTTGGATATGGAAGGCGCATTCATAGAGCACTTAAGAACCGCTGGAGTGGATACCATCCACGCTAAGGATGTTATAGAAAGTTATGTGCTAGAAAGCAGTATTCCGCCCAACGATCAGATAAAAAACCTTTTATATATTGAAGGCAAGAAGCAAAAACCGCCTAAAACTATAGAAGAGCCGCGCCCGCTACAATACTTAAGTAAATATTGTGTTAATTTAAACCAAGAGTTTTTAGTTAAGCGCTCTTCTAAAATTTCAGGCAGAGATGAAGAGATTGCTGGGCTTGTGGAGATACTTTCTAAAAAAAATAAAAGTAATGCTATTTTAGTTGGGGAAGCTGGAGTTGGTAAAACGGCAATTGTGGAAGGTTTAGCTCAACAAATCGTCAATCAAGAATCACCACCACACATGTCACTAATGCAGATTTGCGCCGTTGACATCAGTGCGCTGGTAGCAGGAACAAAGTATCGCGGAGAATTTGAGGAGAGATTCAAGGCTCTAATAGCTGAAGCCGAAAAGGAGCCTAATATTATATTATTTTTTGATGAAATTCATACAATTATTGGTGCGGGAAATTCAGAGGGCGCAGTGGATGCATCCAATATGCTAAAACCTGCCTTGGCACGGGGAAGCATTAAATGTATCGGGGCGACCACACTACAAGAGTATAAAAAGTTTTTCGAGAAAGACTCAGCAATGAAAAGGCGATTTGATAAAATCGTCGTTGAGGAACCGTCTAAGGCCCAGACAAAAAAAATCGTAATGAACGCGCTTCCGTTTTATGAGGATTTCCACAACGTTAGATATACCGAAAGTGATATTGATACGATTTTAGATTTCTCCGATAAATTCCTAAGCCACAAACGCTTTCCAGACAAAGCCTTTGACATCATTGACCAGCTTGGAGCGAAAACCAAAATTAAATATAGTAATGCGCCTGCGACAGTAGAAGACGCTAGGGATAGTTTCTGCAAGTTTTTAGTTAGCACAGAAAACAACAAAGATTTAGACGAACAAGAATTTAGTGATCTTCTTAAGGAATACTTAGCCACAATGGTTAATTATGAACGCCATAAAGGCCGCAGACAGAAGATTCGGCAAAGAGATATAGTGTCGGTAATTTCCGAGAAAACAGGTCTTTCCCCTAAAACTGTTTCTAAAAACAATTCTTCCTTTACAGCCTTCGCAAAACACATGAACAGTGAGGTGTTCGGCCAGCAAGAAAACATTGCCACAATAGATAATGCTCTGTCTTGCGCTAAAGCAGGCTTAAATGACCCGCAAAAACCACTAAGTAATTTCTTGTTTATCGGTGGAACCAGTGTGGGCAAAACCTTTACAGCAAAAAAGATTGCAAAATATTTTTTTGGAAACGAGAAATCCTTCATTCAACTGAACATGAGTGAATACCAAGATAAGACTGGAATCTCCAAATTGATTGGCGCGAATGCAGGTTATGTGGGTTATGAAGAAGGTGGTCTTTTAACTGAGTTTGTCCGAAATAATCCGAATTGCGTTATTTTGTTTGATGAAATAGAGAAATGCGATCCCAAGATTTTAGATGTGCTGCTGCATATTTTGGATGAGGGATACGCCACAGATAATCTTAATAGAACGATTAATTTTACGAAAGCGATCATAGTTATGACCTCAAACATCGGCCATAAAGAAAAATCCAAACGAAGCATGGGTTTTTTGCCACAGCAAGATGGAGACTCAGGAGTCTATGAAAAGTCCCTGAAGAAACACCTTCGACCAGAATTGCTGGCTAGGGTAGATGAAATCCTAATTTTCAATGAATTAGACCAAAGCCACTTACTCAAGATTATAAACCAAGAGATTGTTCAGCTTCAGCATAGGTTAAGCTCACAAGGTATTACTCTAAAATGTCACAGTAGCGTTAAAAAACACATTCTTACCGAGATTAAAGAAAAAAATAGTCACGCCAGACACATTAAAAACCTGGTAAAAACACTTGTTCAGGTGCCTCTTTCCAGATTCATGGTGAAGAACAAAAAAACAGAGAAAATTCACATAAAAGTAGTTGACAAAAATGTGGTTTTCAGTTAATATAGGCCATATGAAGAGAGTGAACACTAGAGTAATGAAGGCCATCAGAAACGCTAAAGGTAGATTTTTTGGTCTTTACACGACACGGGGTGAAACCCTTAACGTACAGTTAATGGGTGAAACAGATAACTATGTGAAGGTTTACGACCGTAACGCTGGTGTGGGTCGCAAACTCGCAAAAACAAGTATTTGTGGTGTCCGTCTGGCGCAACAAAAGTTTGGTAAGGTTTTTTAGGTCGGACTCAAAAATTTTACCAAAAACGGGAGATCACGAAGCGCTAGGTCTCTAACCCCGCTAACCCCCTTGAAAAAGGGGGTTAGTTTTTTATTATAGGTTATGAAAATTTCTTCTTTATTCAGAGATAAAGCTTACGCTTTCCCTCAGGGCGGCAATCAGGAGGATGACTGCGAATTTGCGGTAAGAGTTCTCCATAAAATTCGTCCACGATTCAAACTAAAACATATAATGCTGTGGACTGTCACTGATGATTTTGATGTCTTTTTCCTCGTTGACCACAGTGGGGATAGCTTTACGTTAAAAATCTCGCTTAGTGATCCCCGTCAAACCTTAAAGAAAGAAGTAACAATTTTGAGGGGTTCTAAATGTCCCGTATTTCCACAACTTATCACTTATGGCACCACGAAAGTTGGAGAGGAAGTTGGCTATCTTCTAACGAAAACATTCGGAGGGGAAAGCCTGAGAAATGTTGGCCGTTCTGTTATTGTGGAAAATGTGAATGAATTATTTGATTGCTATTTTGAAATTTCAGCCACAAAACCCGTTAAAAATACCTACAAAAAAGTTTTAAATTCATTTAAAGCCAATTTAAACCCTACTGAATTTCTAACAAAGGAGGCAATGGAAGCCTTTAAGGAATACACTGATTACCCATTGTGCGAAAGCCTTTTATTAAAACTTAGAGAGGAGATAGATACATGCTCAAAGGAGGTAGAAAAAAGCCTAAACATTAAGTGTCACGCTTCTATTTCTTTAGATTCTGTATTTTATAATGGCGAGACCTTTAATTTTGACACCCTACATACGGTTTGCATGGGGCATCCCTTCATTGATTTTGTAGATCTAATTTTAGATTCAGGAATAGATCAGGATATGGAAAATCAATTTTTAAGAACCTTTTGTGAAAAAGGCGGCATTCCCTATGACAAAAAGCTTTATAATCAATTTTACCATTTACAGCTAAGAAAAAAGTTGGCAGATTTAGTCTTAGGTTACATACAAGAGGTTTATCTATTTGGCTCCTATCGTTTTGAAAAAATCCTTAACATTTCTGATGTTTTTTCTCATTGTTACGAGAGATTTTGTCGAATACAGCTTTTTGCAAAAAACAGGGAATTCATCATGAAGACCATCTGTGAGCCAATTTTTGGTGTAAAAGCATAAGTAACTATGCCCCTTCCAAAACCAAACAACGGAGAAAAGTATTCTAAATTCATGGATCGCTGCATGATGGAGTTATCCAAAAAAGATGAATTCAAAGACAACAAACAGAGAGCCGCCGTCTGCTATTCTCAATTTAACAAGGATCGCTCCACAGCGTCTGTTATTGTTGGGGAGGGAGCCTCTGAAGCTTTATTCTTTTCGCAGTCAGCTAATGAGAACAAGCCATTAAACAAGCCATTTAGGACGCCAAAAGGCCCAAAAAAATTCTCCGTTTACGTCAAAAACGAAAAGGGTAATATAGTCAAAGTTAATTTTGGAGATCCAAACATGGAGATCAAGAGAGATGATCCTGCTCGTCGCAAGAGTTTTAGGGCTAGGCACAATTGTGATAACCCAGGTCCAAAGTGGAAGGCGCGTTATTGGTCCTGTAAGCAATGGAGGGCTGGAAAAAAAGTAGAAGGTTCCTCTGATGTAGAATACGAATGGGATGGTGAAACCCTTTTTGATCATGAGGAATTGCTGGCGATTAATCCAAATTTAGCCAATGCGCCCGATGCTGAAGTTTCTGAGGCAGCTAAACGAAGTGGTCGCAAAAGCGGCGCTCAAACTCCTGCTGAACCCAGTGAAAGAAAGAAGGGTTCCAAGAAAAACCCGAAGGGTAGCGCGGGGGAAAAGGGTGGTAAAATTACCTTTAGTGAAAAAACAACTAATTCTCTAAAAGAAAAGGTCAAAGAGCACAATTCTAAGCATTCCAAAAAAGTAACTCTGGGTCAACTTAAAAAGGTATACAGGCGAGGTGCTGGAGCTTTCAGCACATCTCATCGACCCAATATGTCTCGCCATGGTTGGGCTATGGCAAGAGTCAATATGTTTTTAAAGATGGTTAGAGGTGGTAAGGTCAAAGACTCTTACAGAAAAGCTGATCAAGATATCGCTTCAGCCTCCTCATATTGTTCAGACGCGATGGCATCACTGTGGGAAAACATCCGAAAAAAGAAGCAAAGGATGGGTAAAAATTACAAACCAGCTAAACCTGGAGATAAGGATAGGCCGACTCAGGAAGCCCTGAAAAGAGCGCAGGGTTCTCCAGATGTAATGGAGCATTATTTCAAAACAAAAGAAGAGGCTCTAAAGGATGCAAAAAAACTTGGCTTAAAAGGTTTTCACTCTCACAAAACAGAGGATGGCGAGACTTTATACATGGCTGGACCAAACCACGAAGCCTTCATGAAGAGGCATAAAGAAGTTCTAAAAGAAAAAAGCGGCGGCGGTTGAATTTAGGTATTTTATTGATACAATCAGTATGATTGTTCAGTATTACAAGCCTAATTCAAAGAATACGGGATGCGCTTTTAGCTTCGATATAGGGGCTAACAATAAAAATCAAGAACCTTGCGTTTATGTAAGGGCAATCAAGCAGCATTCTTGGAACAGTAAGACTCGCACGGGGTCATTTTCAGAAAACGCAAAAAACCCCGAGAAGTCCATCTCTATTAAGCTGAACGAGATTGAAGTGGGTGGACTTATTTTTGCAATAGAAAAATACGATCAATTTTCAGCTTTTCACTCTTACGAGGACAACAAGACCTCCATTTCTTTTAAGCCATACAAGAAAAAAGATGGGGCAGATGCCTTTTCTTTTGGCGTAACAAGGAATTCTGCTAACAAATTTGGCATTGGCGTAGAGGTATCTGAGGCTTATGGGTTAAGGGAGTTCTTAAAATTTTATTTACAAGAGCTTTATATATATAGACTATCCAAAAACAAAAGTTTTAGGGATCAATGAAGAAGAAAACAGTTTTAATACATTCTAATTTTTGCCGAGCGTTTACAGGTTTTGGTAAAAATAAAAAAAATATTATGCGGTATCTGTTCGATACTGGAAAATACAATTTAGTGGAATTAGCCAATGGTATACAGTGGGGAGATCCACAAACCAAAATGGTGCCATGGGAATGCAGGGGTTCATTACCAGCGCCCCCACAGCTTGAACGCTTGAAGCCAGACGAGCAACGTGCAGAAGGTTACGGCTTGTCTTTAGTGGATAGAGCTATAAAAGAATTCAAGCCTGATGTCTATATTGGCATGGAGGATATTTGGGCATTCAATAATTTCCACAACAAGCCTTGGTGGAATAAAATTAACTGCATGATCTGGACAACTTTGGACAGTCTCCCCATTTTGCCTCAGGCAGTGGATTATGCCCCTAAAATAAGAAACTATTATGTTTGGGCCTCTTTCGCAGAAAAGGCCATGACTAAAATGGGTTACAATCATGTTAAAACATTGCGAGGATCTCTAGATACTAAAAACTTTTTTAAGTTTCCTGACTCGAAGAGGAAAGAATTAAGGGCGGCACACGGCTTAAGTAACGAGTATGTAATAGGTTTTGTTTTTCGCAATCAATTACGAAAAACAGTTCCAAATCTCTTAGATGGCTTTAAAATATTTAAGGAGAAAGAACCGAAGGCAAAATTACTTCTTCATACCCACTGGTCGGAGGGATGGGACATCCCGCGTATGTTGCAAGAAAAATCTATATCACAGCAGGACGTTTTAACGACTTACATTTGCGCTAATTGTAGCACTTATCAGGTTCGCCCGTTTTCGGGACAAGAGCAAAACTGTTCTAAATGTGGCGCTAAAAAGTCAGTAAGCACGACCAATACAGCTAAAGGTGTTAGTGAGCAGCAGTTGAATGAGGTTTACAACCTTATGGATGTTTATTGTCATCCGTTTACTAGTGGTGGCCAAGAAATTCCCATTCAAGAAGCCAAGCTAACTGAACTAATTACCTTGGTTACAAATTATTCTTGCGGTGAAGACACTTGCACTGAAGAGTCAGGAGGTTTAGCCCTTGATTGGTCGGAATACCGAGAACCTGGAACTCAGTTCATAAAAGCTTCTACATGTGCTCAGAGCATCGCTAATCAATTGGAGCATGTGTGGAAAATGTCAGATGATACACGCCGCGAAATTGGTGAAAAAGCTCGTCAGTGGACAATTGATAACTTCTCCATTGAGGTAATCGGAAAAAGGCTTGAGCAAATCATCGATGAAATGCCCGAGATCGATTATGATTTTGAATCGAAGTCGCTAGCATTTAATCCTGAATATCAACCCAAGGAACACTATGCAAATCAGGAAGACTTCATAGTCGATATATATAAAAATATCCTGAACGATGATGTTGATCGTAATTCACAAGGATTAAAGCATTGGGTTAATCAATTGCGCGGTGGAACCACACCTAAAGCAGTTTTAGATCATTTTCATAGGGTAGCCCGAGAGCAAAGCCAGCGCGGGAATACCCCTGATCTGGAGACAGTATTAGGGCCTGATGATAAAGGCAAGAGGATCGCAATCGTTATTCCTCAAGGGGATACAGATGTGTTCTTGATCAACTCTTTAATGAAAAATTTCAAAAAGCAATACAAGAATTACAATATATACCTTTTTACTCAGCCACAATATTTTTCCTGTATCGACGATAATCCTTACATTCACAAAGTGCTACCTTATTCCCCTATACTTGAGAACTCTCTTATGATGGAGGGGATAGGGGACTATGAAGGCCATTTTGAAATGGTTTTTTATCCACATACAACTACGCAGAAAAACGTTTCATACCTTCATAATGGTTTAGATAAACATCAATTTTCCCTCCGTTAAAATGGCCCATTTATTAGAAGAATACGCAAAAAACTTGGGAGTTAAAATCTCGCAGCCCGTCATTAAGGATCACTTCTTTCCATTAACCATGGAAAAATATATCACTATTAGCAATGATGATTCCACGGATTCTAAGAATTACCCCTATTACGAAATAGTTATAAATTTACTTAAACCGTTTTTAGATCGAGCAGGAATAAAGATTGTTCAACTTGGTGGAAAGGCTAGAATTGCTGGAGTGGACGCAGGCTTAACCTTAAACTTGAAACAAAACAGCTTTATTTTGTCAAACTCTTTGGTTCATATCGGCTCGGATGGCATAATGAGTCATTTGGCCAGCGCCAAGAAAATACCAACCGTTAATCTGTTTGGAAATACTTTCCCTAACGCTACGCGCCCATTGTTCTCTAAGCCATCACTTAACGTTAATTTGTGTCCTGAGTGGGATAAAAAACCATGCTTGAGTCCAAGCGACCCTAAAAAACAGATAAGTAAAATCAATGCGGAGATTGTGGCGCAGAGTGTTTTAGACTTTCTTGATATAGAAAAAGAGGATATACATTTTACTACTAAATACGTCGGCAGTCATTTTTCTAATCGTATTGTAGAGGTGGTTCCAACAACCTTTACGCCCGTTAAGCTTGCGCCAAATCAGTTACTGGTTGTTAGGGGTGATTATGGCTTCAACGAAGAAGCATTCATTACTTACTGTAAGAATTATCGAACCTCTTTATGTTTAAATAAATTGATTCAGCCCCATGCACTGCAACCTCTTGCAAATAACATACAAAATTTTTCCATCTTAATTGATACTGGGTGGGATGATATACCTGACACCTATTTTAAAGTATTAAAAAATTTAAATATCAACGTAGTTTTGTTTGTGGAAAACGAAGAAGACTTACCAATACTGCAAAATAAGTATTTTGATATTCCGATTCATCTTTACAATCCAACGAGGGAAAAACCTTGTGACGTAACAGATTCCACACGCTTTATTTCTTCTAAACGATTGATTGAGGGCGGTAAAGAGTATTTAAGTTATGCTCACTGGAAAAAAGGTCTTGACAGGAATAACAAAGTGTTGGATACTGAGGAGTATTGGAGAGAATCAGACCATTTTTATATTTATGAGCCAAAGTAAAACAGCAAAAAAGAAAGCCGCCAAAAAGGTTTATGGACCAGATCTTTACATAAGAAAAGGGGATGGGCTATTAGAGAACGTTGATTACATTTTCAATGATGACGGTTCAGTAGATTGGAGGGCTATGATTAAGCCTGAGTTCCTTTATCCAAATAAAGGGTGGTTTGACGCTCGTAATAAGCCCGTGCCAAGTTCCATTGAAGGCTTAACCGACAAACAACTTTTAATTATGCTCGGGGGAATTAAAGAACTCGCCAAATTAAGAGGAGTTAGAGGCGTTGCGTATGAAGTTGATAATGTATCAGAAGGGTATGTGACGGCGAAATGTCGCATTGCTTGGTTACCCAACTTTGAAAGCCTGTGTGGTATCGAATATGAGGACGTAGCCAATGCAACTTTGGCTAATACAGATAGCTTTTGTGCTAAATTCTTGGAGACGATTGCTTGCAATCGTGCTTTTGTTCGTTGTGTGCGTAATTACCTAAATATTCATATTGTAGGAGCGGATGAGATTGATAAATCACAGGGTGCTGGTCAGGCCGTTGAGGCAGATGCTATTGCTACGCCTATTACGCCCGTAGACCTCTTGGAAAAGACATTAAGGGAGAAGCACTCGGTAGATTCCTTTGATGGCTGTAAGAAGGTTCTAAGGGACTTATGGGTAGATGAGAAATACAGGAATGAGGCAGCAGCCGACTGGAACTCATTTAAAGATATCCCCGCTAAAGAAGCTAGGAAACTAATTGTAGCGCTAAATCAATGATTGAAAGGATTTTAAATCCCCAAAAATTCAAAAAAGCCGCCGACGAGATATTTGATCTCTTCGATCATGAGAACAAGAATGAAGCACATCACTTCTTGACTCATAACAAGGAGTATATTTGTAACGCTTTTGCCCACAAACATATCCTCGCTTGGGACTTTTTTGTTTGGGGGAATTTCAATTCTCAAAATAAATGTGACGCCATGATTGCATTTTTAAATAATAAAAATGAGAAGTTTGGCGAGGAGATTTTTGCAGAATATATTTGGCTTTCGAAGAACCCTAAGGTGGGCTATAAGCTATTAGTTACTGCGCTTAAGTTCGCCAGAGAAAAAGAATTCAAATATGTCACAATGAATAGAGTAATGGGTCACCCCAACTCTTCCAAAGTAGCCTCTTTCTATGAAAAATTAGGCTTTATAAAAGACTCGGAAACCTATATCGCTAAGTTATGAATGAAAAAGTTGCCAAACAATTAAGGAAAATTTGCAAACCCAACGATGCCGTATCAAGACGTGTTTATCGTCGTTTAAAAAAACAGTATACAAAACTACCACACCATGCCAGAAAAGATTTCATCGAACTCCTCCGACAAACAACCTTCGACTTGGACTCAACAAAAGATGGGGGTATTCTGGATAAAAAGGAATCAAAAGGGTAAGAGCTATTTGTCAGGCACCGTAGAAATGGATGGGAAAAAAATCCCTATTCATATCTATAAAAATGACTTTCAAGAGGGTCAGACTCCACATTTTCACGCATACGCAATTCCTCCGAGGGATTCTTAGGAAGTTAAGTCTCCCACTACCAACCATCCATCAGTTCCCGTCTTCAAACACATCGCGCTACTGTATTGAACGCGGGTTTTTGTTTCCCCATCTGCGGCATTTATAGTTACTGCATTACTTCCCGTTGTAATATGAACTTGTCCTGCACCCTTTTGGAAAAGCGCGATCTCTGTCCCAATCGGAAACGGCACGGAACTATTTGGCGGTATCAGTCCCGTCATTGCGCTTGCGTTATTAAAGGATACCGTATTACTTTGATCGCCTGCAACGAAGGTGTAAGAGGTGCTTGTAACGTCGGTTAAAGCCGTTACGGATGTAACAGCGCCATCCACTTGCACTGGACCTCCAACTGCAAGCGCTAGATCATCAGAGGCATGACCAGTTATAGAAGTATCAAGTATACCTAGTTGGCCACTTTGCGTGACTGTTAAAGCCTCCACCTGATTGGTTGCTGCTCCGTCATCAGAAAACAAAGAAAGGCTATTGGCGTTACTTGATCTGCTGCCCATATAATTAAGGGAGAAGCCATACTTGGATTTGTCAGTTTCGCCATCATGTTCACCAGCCGTGCTGCTCCCATCTATCCTAAGCATTACTACATCAGAACTGCCGCCCCCCGCTCCCATTCTGATGGCGGTTCCACCATCATTTTGATTGATTCTTAATGTATTTGAGGTTGAGGAGGTGCCTCCACCTAGATCAAGCTTGTAAGTCGGTGTGGTATCCGTTCCAATTCCAACTCTTCCGTTGGAGTTAACGGTCATCACCTTGGTATCATCCCTAGAGGCGAGTTGCAGTATTCTATTTTCGTTTGATGTTTCTCCAGCGCGTACGAGAATACCCTGACCATTAGTAGTGGACGTGTTGTAGAATCTAGATAGCAGACTTGAGGCGTCACTTTCCGTTACCTCTAACGTGTATGATGGGCTATTTGTGCCAACTCCAACTCTATCTTCAGAGGCGTCCACATAAAATGCGTCTGTAGCAATGTTAAAGTCACCGTTTGCACCATTAAAGCCACCCAATGTATAGTTGTTGGACTGAAAGCGGATTTCTTCGTTGTTGCTACAATTTACAAAAGTGGTTCCATCTGCCGCTTGCATCAATGCAAAATTACCCGCGCTATTCTTGTCTACATGAGAGAAACCAGCATAATCACTGAATCCCACATTACCAATGTGCGCCCTACCAATTTCAGCGCTTACATCCGTATCAGGCGCGATACCTAATAGTTCCGTAGGTGAATTAGTTCCTATACCAACCTTATCGCTGTATAAACCTGTTACTCCAGAGATGTGCGGTCCAGTAGACAGAATAGAAGTGCTCGTGGTATTACCGCGAGTCGTAACATCTTGCAACGTGTCATTCTCCGCAGGAGAATCACCCGAAACTAAATATGGTTTTCCGTCAGATGCTGTAATCCGTTGACCAATTCCTGTTCCCAAGAAATTGCCCGATCCAGAGATGTTACCCCTGACATCTAGAGCGGCGGTGGGGGCAGATGTATTAATTCCAACCCTATCCGTAGAGGAATCTACATACAATGTGTCTGTATCAACGTAGAAATCTTTCGTGCTACCGTCAAATACCGCTATGTTGGCATCACCCTCTCTAACATAGATGTTGTAGCCATCACGCGCATTAATCACAGTATGTCCTGCACTAGTTTGTGCAAAAGC
>MDSZ01162586.1_pt1 | contig 14479 bp, 10 predicted proteins | sample 811201 | NCBI WGS metagenome assembly MDSZ01 (sample SAMN05326647, study PRJNA326480) | marine metagenome | isolation source: seawater | place: Indian Ocean: North | collected 2010
ACAGCTATTGCGTAACCACCAGCATTAACCATGTCACGATTGCCAGTAAGGAATCCTCCAGTGGCACCATTGAGCGTCTCAATTTCATATTACCCATAGGTTTTCCCCAAGTTACTTGGGTTTACATTTACTACTTAATGTAAAGGTCGGATTTATTGAATAATACGGGTAATTATTATTCAAAATCCGGTATTCAAAGGGTGGTGGACGCTGTGGGATTTGAACCCACGGCCGCTTGGTTGCAAACCAAGCGCTCTTCCAGCTGAGCTAAGCGCCCCTATTGTTTGCGGGAATGTTTCTCCCTTTTGAGGATTCACACGCGGTCAACCGTTGCATCCCTGTCTGGACCAAGCCCTACAGAGGTGATTGGCACTCCCAAAATACTCTCCAATTTGGAGACGTAATTCTGAGCAGCTGCCGGCAATCCCGAAAAGCCAATTTTCTCATTGTTACACTTCTGAGCAATACCAAGCCATTCCTCAAGTGAATGACCGGCAAAGCCAGGCATGGACACGTAAATCGGTTCACAGTCTTCAAGGGCTATTGCAGAAGCTGGCATTTCATTGACTTCTACATCTCCCATTTTGTAACCAACACAGATTTTGATCTCTTCCAGTCCACCAAGAACATCGAGTTTAGTCAAGGCAATTTCTGTGAATCCATTGATTCTAATCGCATGACGCATTACCACTGCGTCAAACCAGCCACATCGGCGCTTACGGCCAGTCGTTGTTCCGAACTCATGCCCAACGGTTCCAAGATGGTCACCATCTGCATCGAAGAGTTCGGTCGGCATGTGGCCATTACCGACCCTGGTGATGTACGCTTTGGTAATCCCGATTACCTCATCGACATGTCCCGGGTGAATTCCAGCACCATGTGTAGCATTTCCACGGCTGGTGACCGAGGAAGTTACGAATGGGAAAGTACCTTGGTCAATATCTAACAAGCAACCTTGTGCACCTTCGAGAATAATTCTTTCACCCATCTTCAAAGCATTATCCAAGAGAATTCCTGTATCGGTAATCGCAGAACCAAACCTCTGTCTAATCCACGCTACCTGCTCAGACAACTCGCTTGCACTTACTCTTTGTTCGCAACCAGCATTTGCAAGTTCCTTATTCTGGCGCTCGGCCATTGCGTCAAAATCACAATACGGCAAATCTGCAAAGCGTAGGCCGATTCGATTGATTTTGTCGGCATAAGTTGGACCGATTCCTCTACCGGTAGTTCCGATTTTCTTATCCAAACCATCGAGATACCTATGGAATGGAAGAATGATGTGAGCTCGATTCGAAATGAACAGACGCTTTCCAGCAGGATCGGTTCCTCCGCCATCTACCCAATCGTTCAACTCACGATCAAGTACCCAGGGGTCGATTACCATGCCATCTCCAAGTACTAATCCACAGTCCTCACGAGTGATTCCAGAGGGTAACAAATGGAATTTTAGTACCCTGTCACCGAGTACTACTGTGTGACCTGCATTGTTTCCACCTTGGAATCTTGCAACCCAAGTTGCACTTTCAGCAAGTCTGTCTACAAGTTTACCCTTGCCTTCGTCTCCCCACTGGGCGCCGAGAATTACGGTCGCTGGCATATCCTTCCCCAGCGCGTTCTAATTGAACGGGCTCCATGAATATAATGGCTGTAATGATGCAGGAAACAGAAAGTTTAAAGTGCGATGACAGCACACTATAGTTGTCTTGGATGGAAAGCAGCCACTTTTGGAGCAGTCCCCCGAGGCGCCAATAAAAAATAACCACATCTTTTATTAGACAGTGGTTAGCACTATACAACCGGAGGTTGAGAACATGACGTACGATGAACAAACAGGAAACGGAACGAAGAGGCAACAGATGCAAAGAGACAACCAAGCACGCAATGGTTTTGGAACAACCAGGCCTTCTAGGAGAACCGTTGATGGCTACACCAGCCCTTGCGAAGAGTGCGGAGTTGTTGACTGGACAAGAGACGATTCTAGGGGAGAGATCTCCTGCAACTCCTGTGGAGTTGTGGTCGAAGAGAATTGCATCGACCCAGGTGCTGAATGGACTAACCACGATGCGATTAATGACAGGTCGCGCGTGGGCGCCCCTACTACCTACACACTAGCCGACAAAGGTCTAAACACCTCAATTTCACTTAACGACCTGAGCACTGGCGGTGCAAGCCGCCACGGCATCAAGGGACAAGCACGTAGAGATTGGCGACGTCGCAGAACCATCGACGAGAGGTCGAAGTCTCGTGCTAAGGGCTTGCGCAGTCTGGTTAAGGCAAACCAGGTAATTCGTGACAAGTCCGGATTGCCGCCACGTATGGTCGAGGAGGTCTGCCACCTCTACCGCAAGCTATCCGAAAGCGGATATGTTACTGGACGCTCGATTAACGGCGTTGCTGCTGCTTGCACTTATCTCGTTGCTAGAAGCAATGGAGTTAGTCGCCAAATCCAAGAGATTGGAGACAGGTTCCAAGTCGATGAAAAGGAACTCGGTCGAATGATCCGCCGAATCGGCAGAGAACACAAATTGGGCAAGTCCACCACTCCTGCTGATTACTTCAACAAGTTCGTAAGCGACCTTGAATTACCTCCTAACACAATGATTGCAGTAACCAGATTGTGGGAGATAATCGAGCCTTACGAGGAAGACGTATGGCAAGGAAAGAAGCCATCTGGCGTTGCTGCTGCGATTATTTACAAGGCTGCGAAAGAAGGCGGCCATTCTCGTACCCAGGCAGATATCTGCAAGGTTTCCAAAGTGTCTGAAGTTACTCTAAGGGGGCTACTCAAGCTGATTGACGGGCTCTTGAAGAGTATAGGCGAACCAAGTGAAAACTGACCATATGTTCATTTGTCCGATGCTCATGCATCGTTCCATGAGCCGTCGTACCAACCAAACCCAGCGCAAGGTCAGGATTCCATCTAGCGTTCGAAAGAAGGGTAAGAAGGACAAGGTTGCCAAAGAGGGAGAGATCCCATGTGGTATTTCTGGATGCGATGACTTTTCTGATAAGCACATGGGCGGAAGATCTCTATCGCAAGAAAATGCAATCGATACTTGGGGAGAAGGAGCTTTCACGGTCAGGAAGAACCGAGTTCGCGTCTGTAAGAGTTGCTACAAGATTTGGAAGAAAGACAACAAGGATGACAATAACAGTCACTATTGAGTTTCACTTTCACTTTCACTTTACCTCTCTTGGAAAGGAATGTGTACCGAACGCACTCATTGCAGATGTCATGAGACATGTAAGAACGGTAATCCGGTCCCTGATGACTCCAGAAGGTTGTATTGTTGCAATGGATGATGCAACAGTAGTCTGGAAGCCTAAGGGATCAAGACAAAAGAGAACTAGAATCGAAGATAGAGCTAGCGTATTGCTCGGCTTAATCGGGCCAAAAGGTGTAGTCGATAGAATCGTAGCGGGCGACGTGGGAGGAGGCGTGAGTATAATCTCGTTAATCTCCATGGAAGTAATCGACAGATTCGTTGTGAGCAAATCGAAAATTCGCAGCCTATGCGTATCTTCTGTTAGTGGAGAGAGTATACTCGTTGGATGTGATGATGGTAGTGTACACTTGATTGGACAAAATGTACCTGATAGAGTAGTCAATCTTTTCGAACTCGACGGCCCTGCATCCGCACTTAGAATAGTTGGACAAGACCTACACATTCAGCAAGGCTGGGAAAGGAAAATTGTTGATTGGAGAGGCAAAGAATCACTTGCTGTCGCTTGATTCCTCTTTCTCGAGTAACGGCCATGGTTCATCTGGAACCAAGAAGTAAGCGGTTCTGGCAGGCCTAGGCCACGAACGAGGAACATCTCCTCCTGATTCTTCACAGGATTCGAGGAATTCTAAATGACGATCAATTGTTTCTGCAATATGTTCTTCTCCGCGAATTGCAGGCCCCCTCGCTGGAATCAATGTCTTTGGAACCAAGTCGCGTATCGTCTTGAGTGATGCGATTAAGTCAACCAAATTCCCACCTGGCATATCCCAGCGGCTGGGATTATCAGCACGTGGAATAACTGCACCACTAACCAAGACTCCTCTTTTCGATTCGAAATAACCCATGCCACAAGGTGAATGACCGGGTAGAGCCAAAGCGGTAACTTGACCATCGCCCAAATCGAAAACATCTCCCTGAACGACTGGTTCGCATTTTGTACTGGGCATGTCGGAGTCATATCGATTAGCCCAGGTGGAGAAGAAATCCCCCGTTTCCATCACCGATATTGCATCTGGATGAATGTGAATTGGAGAATCGCCATTCGATTCACTAACGTGTTTAGCTGCTCCTGAAAACGGATAACGGCGACTTGTTAGAAGGATTCTATCCAACTGTTGTTCATCGCCTAAATGTCCGGCAATCCGTTCAATCTGTAGCATCTGGTACCAACTTGTACCCGCATCGATTAGGATATTTGATTCAGATCCCACCATCAAAACCGCATTGGCGTCGTGGTGAATACCCGGTAACCGAATTATCCTCACATTATGCTCCACGGGCCTTCAGTCCTTCAATCAAGGGGTTGGGAGATTCGGGTTTGGATTAAATATGGGAAGTGGGTCGGCGCATCATGGCTCGATTCCCAGAGGCTGAAGCCCGTCTACTTCATGTCAAGATTTGCATGAAGTGCAATGCTCGCAATGCTATGCGTGCTACTTCATGCCGCAAGTGCAGTTACAAGGGACTTCGTCCAAAGAATGTCGAGCGCAAGGGTAGCTGATTACCTCATATCGCTAGGTACTGTAGTAACAGTGCCATAGGTCCTCCGAAAAGGAATAGTGGAAGCAAGGCTGGCCAAAGGAATACCAACAATGGGAATTTCCGAGTTACCCAAGCGGATTCCAGTCCACCTTCGCGAAGTTCTTCAATAGCTGCTTCAAGCTGCTCTCTAGTTGGTGACCGACTAGGGGCGCGGGTCTTGTGGACAATCTTTCTCTCACCGCTTGGCATCTCTACAATTGTTGACAGTAGCCACACGTGCTTTTTGAGAATCTCATCTAGGTCCATCCTTTCTGCATGCCAAATCAAACGCAAATTCTTCTGCCCATTCATCAAATTACGTACGATCATGATGAATGGTAGTGCGAGGAATGCCACACCTCCCCAAACAAGTAGGGCAATCGCAGGAGGCATCGCAACAATCGATGAATCAAGTGTCTCGGGGAATAAGACCGGCACGCTTGACCAACTAGGAATGAGGATTGCAACCCACATCAGACCTTTACAATCAGCGCCTCCATGAAGTAAACGCACTCTCCAAGCGAGATCTACAATTACAATCGGAATCAAAACCGCAAGCGTATGCCAAAACAACTCGGCTTCAACTGAGGCTTCATTGGTTAGAACCGGAATTATTCCTTCATCCAGATGTAGGATTATACCCTGTACAATTCCAACAACTCCAATCAAATACCATACTGAAACGATGATATCCAAACGGCTGCCTTTCATTATGTCACTAATTGTTGGACGACCAATGACTGCAATCGAGGCATAGGCCACCACTCCTGCAGCAGTTGCAAATACATACCACTCAGCATTGGAAACTAGTAAGTCCAAAGTCCACAGGAATATCGCTGGTTTCGACCAAGTTATCCAAAATTCATTCGGAACTCTACGTTCACGATGGTCCATCCAAGCGGCTAAACCAAGCGCGAAAAATAGTACTACAAAGCGGGTCCAGGAGATGACCTCTGCTGAATCCATGGTATACGGGTGGCGGCAATCAACTTAAAGGCGACACACATGAGGGCATACAGCACGAGCGGATTGTGCAGGTGATACTGATGTCGGACATGGAAACTAAGCTCGGACAGATTGCCTCGGTGATTAACCAAATCGACGACCCTAAAGTTCCTCGAAATATCCGTAAGGGCGCCAAAGATTCTTGTGAGCAGTGGCTACTAAACAAGGACAAGCAAATGGATGTCAGAATTGCCATTACACAAGCTAAGTTGGAAGAACTCTACGAAGATCCAAACATTCCACCTGAGTTTGGCACTCTAATCTTGATGATCAACACAGAGTTGGAAAAACTTCTCAGAGAAATTCTGTGATCACTCTTCTTCTTTGTCGATTGAAAGCGACTTAATCAGTTCGCCCAGAATTGGCCTTACGCCTTTGCCAATTTTACCTGGCTCAAGTCTCTTCTTTAGTTCGGTATAATGCTCAGTTCCTTGAGCCGCATTCAAAATGAGCTCAATATCTACATCGATGATTTTCCCTCTCTTGAAAATCGAAATTGCAGCAGACCTACCTGCAACTCTCGTCACTTCAGCATCAGATACTCCAAGCATGTCTTGTAGGGCCTTGAGTTTGTGAGATTCGCCATCGGAGAGATAGCCATCTCGTAGTGCATCTAACCATGCTTCATCGAGAGTAGGTGCTCGTTCTGAAATCAGAATTGCAATCGGTCTTGTTTCTTCGATGTTCTCTAAGACAATCTTCACGATTACGAATAACGGAACTGCTAGAATCATTCCTGTTATTCCCCATAGCCAGAACGAGAACGCTGTAACTAGTAGCAAAACAACTGGAGAAAGATCGAGAGCACGACCCGCCCACTTGGTTTCGATGTAGTTACCCCAAACTTGTTGGTTACCCAATAACAACAATGCCATGACTATCAGTGGTAGCGGTTTCAGTAGAATTAATCCAAGAATAAGTGGAGGAATGGTTGCAATCAATGAGCCGATATATGGAACATAATTCAAGACGAAAGTCAACACTGCCCAAACGAACCACAGATCTATTCCAAATGCCCACATTATCGCTCCAGCGATAAATGCAGAACCTAAGCCACATCCTGTTTTCACAATGATGTAAGTATTGACACTCTCCTGAATTTGCATCCGGATTATATCTACTCGTTCAGAAGTTCCTCCTGGCCAAGCACGCTCTATTCTTCCAGGAAGTAAATGAGCTTCGAATATGATGAAAATCAGGAAGAATAGGACGGTAATACTAGTCGTTAATGCACCACCTACCCCGCTCACCATTGAGACTATCACATCGGTAATCGGTCCACCAGAGCCGACTCCTAAATCTTCTAAATCACCACCAAAGGTACCGGTCCCATCCTTTACCGCCTCTGAAATTGTTGGACCAATTATCGGAACCTCCTTGAGTTTTTTCCATTTGTTGTCGAGACGGTCATTGTACTCGTCAAGTCTACTATCATTCTCGGCCAAACCCTGGGCTTGCGACCAAGCAAAGAAGGCTGCTGATATGATAATCAACAGGAATAACATCAGCATTGTGAGGTATGATAAGAAAACCGGGAAGTTGTTCTTTGAAAGCCAATCTGCACCGGGTTTCAATACAAAATAGATACCTAATGCGATAAAGAATGGCTTGAGGACACCTTCGAGGTGTATCATTCCTACAATAACCAGACTTAGCAATATTGCAGAGTGTGAAATAGTCGCAACTCTGCGATGAAATGCAATTGGTTGACTAGAGTTTGCAGTCTCCCCCATAGTAGTTCAGGGCAGGGGGGAGTACTTGGGTGTTTACTCGGACTCGGGTTCGGCCTTATTCATTCCCAACTCTAACAGCAAAGCCACCAACATCATCAGTCCACAAAGGTGGAATGCAGTTGCCATAGAAATCCAACCTGTTTGATTAACGGTCAAATCCCAAACAACTCCTCCAGTCAGTGGACCCAAGATTCTAGCAAATGCTGATGCCGATTCTTGTGCACCCATTACTACGCCCATTTCTTGACCAGATTCACGGGTTCTCTGAGCAAGTATTGCAGCAAAGGATGGTTGAAACAACCCATTACCTGTTGAGATCAATATCACAACCAAGAACATCGTTGCCCAAACATAACTATGTGATACATGTGGAATCAGTGTCAGACCAAGTCCGCACAACAGGGTACCGAATACCATCAGTTTCTGGGAACCGTATCTCTTGGTTAACTTACCAATCAACACTCCCTGAATGAGTAAACCATTGAGACCGATTATTGCGAAAACCCTACCATTTTCTGCTTCAGTAAAATTGAGGTCGAATTCAGTGAAAATAACGAACACTGCGTGCATGATTGTGAATCCATATGAAAACATGACACTGATTGTAATCAATCGCCCTAACTTTGGCATCGATGCAACTCGTCGCAAATCAACAAACATATTTCGAATCAAACCGATAGGATTCAGAGACAATTCGCCACTGCGTTTGTCGATTGGATGGCTTTCAGGCAATCGGTACATTGCAAAGATGAACGACACTGTTGACAGTAGTGAAGCAATAACACATGGCAAGAGGTACGGATTGGTATCAAAAATTGTATTTTGGAACAATTCCCACTTTGCTGCAGGTTCTGAAAACTCTCCACCAATGAATGGCCCAATTGTGAACCCTACACCAAAAGATGCTCCAATAAGACCCATTCTCTTTGCGAGATTACTCGCATCGGAAACATCCCCAATGTATGCTTTGGCTACTGCAATATTGGCATTGAACGCTCCTGCAAGAAATCTTGCTGCAAGTGCCATCAGTAACGAATTGGAAAGTCCAAACACCGTGAAAAACACGGTGTTGCCAACAAGACCTGTGAGAATTACTGGCCTTCGTCCAATCCTGTCAGAGAGTGAACCCCAAAATGGTGAGAAGAGGAATTGAGCTGCTGAATATACTAGCATCATCAAGCCGACCCAGAAACCAAGGGAAACTACTCCCTCAATGGTAGCCAAATCTTCGATGAAATAAGTCAGGAATGGGATGATTATCCCGAAACCGATCATATCGATCATTACAACGAGAAATAATATCGGCAGAGCCGAATTAGTGTTCTCAGATTTTGACACGAGACACCCTCCTTCAGGAGATTTGTCCACTAGGGCTGACTTCAGGAGTCAACCTGTCGATAACTTGTGACAACCTCTCTACCAGGCTGGTCTTTGAGTCGCCACGAACCAATGCTTGCTCCATCACTTCATCCAAGGTATCTACTGCGATGACCTCGACGTGTGAGTATTGCTCATCGATTAGTACATCCTGCTCATTAGCCCTAGGGATTACTATTGTCTTGATTCCAGACTTCGCAGCAGCCTCAATCTTTGCAGTTACACCACCGATTGGCAATACTTCTCCACGCACTGACAACGAACCTGTCATTGCGAGGTCTTGACGAATTGGAATATTCTCTAATGCAGAAATAATGGCAGTAGCGATGGTAATAGATGCCGAGTCTCCATCGACACCGTGAGTATCGACAAATTGAATGTGAATATCATAATCTGATACATCCTTTCCAGTCAGTTTCTTGATGACCGCACTAACGTTTGTTACACTCTCTTTCGCCAAATCTGAGAGCCCACCAGTTGCATACACCTTTCCTCCACTGGAGAGTGAAGGCGTCACTAGTGCCTCAACCGGTAGCATGATTCCACTGAAATCAGACAAGCCAGAATCTGCACCAAGAACTGCCAATCCATTGACTCGACCAATTCTATTGCCTGAATTGACTACTAGCGAATATTCTTGACGACGCTCGATCATTCTGTCTGCAACTTGTTGCTCGAGTGGCTTAGCAATCCTTCTTGCCGCTAATACGTGCCTTGAAGTGGTCAGATTGGAACCTTCTTCAGATGCTAGATCTCCTGCAATTCTGACCAACCCACCCAATTCACGCAGACGTAGGGAAAGCTTGCCTCTCCTACCTGCACGGCGCTGGGCTTCACGTAGAATCACTGCAACTCCAGAACGGTCGAAGTGTGGAATCTCACGAATTGTACCCAAATCTCGACGTACCTCTTGAGCGATGAAACGAATCAAGCGGCGGCGATTTGCAGTAGTATCTGGCATGTGCGAGTTAACATAGACCTCATACCCATATCCACGAATTCTTGAGCGCAGAGCAGGGTGCATACCCTGAATTGCATCGAGGTTACCTGCTGCGATTAGAATGAAGTCACAAGGGACTGCTTCAGTCTTTGTCAATGCACCACTACTACGCTCGGAACGACCTGAAATTGGGAATGCTCTCTCTTGCATAGCGGTAAGAAGAGCTTGCTGTTCCTCTAGACGGAGTAGATTGATTTCATCGATGTACAGTACTCCACCGTGAGCACGGTGGATTGCACCTGGTTCGACTCTGTCGTGTGCAGGAGTTTCCATTCCACCACTTTGGAATGGGTCGTGCCTTACATCACCAAGTAGGCTTCCGGAAAGAGTACCGGTTGCGTCTACGAAAGGTGGTGGATCTTGATTTTGATGCTTAACCAATACCTTCGGAATACGTCCTTCTTCGGAACCGCCCATGCGAGAGCGAAGGAACATGTAACCGAACATCAGTAGAAGCATTCCGAATAATAGAGTAAGGATATCACCGCTTTGAATGGCTACAACTGCAAGAAGGAATGCAATTGCTACAAAGCCGATCATCAGCATCTTCTGGCTCTTTTCCTTTTGAATTCTAATAGCCTCTTTCTGACTCTTGACAATACGGTCACCACGACCTGCTGGAACTGTACGAACTCGAGGTTCGTTCTCATCGTCCTCATTAGGATAGCAGAGAATATCCTCAAGTTTGTCTTGAGGTAGCAGCTCGGTCATCGAACGAGCAAGCATCGACTTTCCAGTTCCTGGATCACCAATCATCAACATGTGACGGCGTTGTTCAGCCGCTTTTCGAATGACAATAGAACCTGCTTCTTGACCAATCACTTGGTCGACTAGACGTTCCGGGACTGGAACATCCTCGGTGGATTCGAATTCAATTTCTCTAATCCATTCATCGATTGGAGTATCATTCAATTCGATATTGTCTGACGACTCTGGACTCCAAATGGTGACCATTTCCTCGCCCTCATCCGGAGCGATTTCCTCAGTCGTCTCGTCTGACACGTGAATTCCTCCTCACCGGTCCATTTTAGCCGTTTGGACCAAACTGGTTGATTCAAGCAAGCTAAATGTTGCAAAATCACTGTTGGTACTGGTGGCCATAATATGCCCACTGCTCCATGGTCCAACCTGGTGGAAGACCACCAGCTGGTAGTGGTGGAGCACCTGCAGGCACCTGTGGCGCAGCTACCGGAGCGACGATTGTCATATCCTGCTGCTGGAAAATTTCCTGCGCACCGCCATACATCGAATTAGCAACTGCATCATTTGCTGGAAGTTGGTTAGCCCAATCGACCATCATTTCTGGCTCACCGCCACGGCCTCCACGCATGAATAACAATCCAACTAATAGAGCGACAATGACAAATCCAATTACTCCAAGAACTACGGTCAAATTGAGTCCTGATTCCTCAGCAACGTCTGCAGAGCTACCTTTGTTCTCATCAACACAAGAAGTGTACTGGCAAGCATCGTCTCTTTCAGCCTCGAGTTCTGCAAGTTCCTCAGTAGCATCTGTGTGAGCATCTGATCCTTCATCTAGAGAATCGATTAGTGACTTCATGTCAGCAATATCAGCATCAAGTTCTGCGACCAATGCAATTACTTCTTCTTCGGTCATTGTCTCTGGACCAGGTGCTGTTTCCTCAGCGGTCCACTTTAGCGAAGTTCCCTTGTACTCGAACTTCTCACCGTTGGAAGCGATTGCAACTACCTTTGCAACAGTGATGTAATCCTTGTTGCGCATTCCGTTATCATCGACGTTTCCATTCATTGGGTCGAATGTCCATCCTTCGCTCTTCCTAGTGATGTCGTGCTCGTGAACTTCGTTGAAGGTACAAAGACCAGTCAATGAGTTACACAATTGCCAAGTTGTCGTTAGAGAAGTGATGGTTACATCATCCTTGTTCAGGAACATTGTGACCTGAGGGATTTCATCGATGTAGATATTCGATACTTCCAATCTAACATCAGCATCAGCACCTTCACCGACCATTAGAGGCAGGCTGTCGTATACATCGACAACTAGTGTGTAGATGTTGGAGTCATAGCGGTCCTCTGCTTGAATGGTTACAGTTTGAAGACCTGCATTCTCCCAAATCAATGTCAATGTGTTGTCTAAGAAGTTAACACGAGCCGCACCCGGAACTGGGTTGCTAGCACTTACGGTTACTTCGTTGACATTTCCATCAACATCGGTCAAGATCTCATTCAGGAAGATTACCTTTTGAGTTCCAACCTTCAGGCGAAGTCCTTCAAACTCGGACAGATCCAAGCGAGGAGCATCGTTGACTGGATTGATTGCGATGGTGATCATCTGGTCAGAGTACTGCATACCGTCACTTGCACGTACGGTAATGGTTGTCTCACCATTGACATCATCATCTGCGGTGTTGAAGTTCAGTGTGAAATCACGTAGTTCAACTTCAATTACATCAGGGTTGGAGTTGTCGATTACAGCCAAAACCAAATCTTCTGCAGAAACTGGGTTACCATTTTCATCAGTGTCTGAAAGGTATGGTAGCAAGTTTAGAGCAGCCATATCTGCTTCATCGACATACTGCTTCTCAACTCCAGCCCAGCGTGGCATTCCGTTCTCGATAACGTTGAACAATAGAGTTCCATGTGCGGTATCGGTACCGTCATCAACAGAAATCTCAATTCCACTTGCTGTAGGTTGTCCCTGTACATATCGGATGGAATCGAATCTGACTTCGATTTCCTCAGTAGCAGGATGCCAAGCGATGAAGTTAGGGCTAGCACTGGAAATTACAAGATCTGAGAGAGGAGTTTCTGCATCTGCAACGTTAGCAGTGATTGCTACCTTGGTTGCAGTCTCTACCTTGACAGTTGGTACTGGCTCAGCAGTAATTACTGGAAGAGCATTCTTCAGTGTGAAACCATTTTCTGTAATCTGCCAATCGCTGACCTGCATTCTAGCATCTGTTGCACGGATACGGATATCGTAATCACCTGCACCCATACTCATCGATGGCTTGATCAAATATTGGCGGTGTTCGTTAGCACTGCCTTCCTGGAAGACTTCATCTCCGCCTACAACAAGATCCTGTCCGCCCATCCACTGGTTCATACCAGCTTCTGAGATTTCAATTTCAAAGCTGAAGAAGGAATGGTTAGTGTCGACAGCATCGTTGATTGTAGCCTTTGCTTCAACCAAGAAATTGTCTCCACGGTCAATCTGGTTGTCGCCGATTACCTGTGCTCTGCGAGCGATTGGAACTAGGTCGTGAGCCACAACTTCAGTTTCGTCATTGTTGCTGCTAGACTTGTCGGAAACAAGGTTGGAGATTTCTACACCGAATGTGCTCTGGTAAGCAGAGCTAGGTAGGCTAGATGTATCGATTTGTCCAGAGAACGACTGGGTTGCTCCAGTGGTTGCAAAGTTGGACAAGGACTGAGTTGCACCAACGTAATTCTTGGTTTGTCCAGTCTTGTAGTAGAAGCGAACGTCTCCACCGTCTGTGTAAGCATCAACACCATTGTTGATAATCGATGCCTGGACGTTTAGAACGTCACCGTTGATGTAGCCACCATCTGGTGCTGATGGGTTGTCAACTGTGAATGACTTGACACCGATGTCGATCTTTGGAGCCATGTTTGAATCTGCTGCGGAGACAACATTGCGGTGATTGGTGTGGTCACCGTCTAGTAGAGCTGCGACGGTCAAGAAGTTGTCAACAGCGGTGTGACCTCCACCAGCACGAACTGTGGAAACAGGTACAGACCAAGACTTGGTAACAGAGCTACCAGAGGTCAAAGTTACTGACTCGAATCCATTGTTGTTACCGTTTAGTAGCCACTTCTTCCACACGTGGTGCGGGTTAGGAGAACCACCGGAGTAAGTCTCTGGAGAGGTTTCTTCGGTAACTGCAGCGTAGATGTATACAGTCTTGGAACCAGTTCCAGTGTATGCTGCAGTGATATCGATATCCATGTTGTTTCCATTTTGCGATTGCAATACTGTCAATGTGTAATCGTTAGCATTCTGCATGTTTCCGCCGTTCTGGTAATAGTTGTCGTATGACTGACCACCGACGGTGTAGTAAGTTCCAGATGGTGCATCTCCAAAGACCGTTACTGGGATGCCACCGGTGTAACCTGGTGCATTCGAAATATGTGATCGACGATTGATTGGCGAATCTGAAGGCCAACCTGTGGAAGAGGATTCCCAGAACGAGATGTAGGTGAAATCCTCGGATTGGCTTCCGCCGCCACCGTTGGTACCATACAGGCTGTGTAGGTTGGTGGATGTAGTCTTACAAGGTCCACACCAATATGCACCCATGTATTCAGCAAATACAGGGTGTCCTGGGCTTGTGGCCTGCATAATTTCAGGTTCTTCGACTAATTCAGAATTAACATCATCAGTCTTTGCTATTACTCCGCTAAATGATGCAGAGATAGAAACTAGCATCAATAAAACTAGAGAAAGTGCGGTCAAACGTACGGTCTTCATGCCCTTGGCTCAACTGATATGGTATTTAGACATGTGCCGATTTGGTCTATTCCCCCCTATGGGGGGATTTTGGTAAATTCTAGAAAAATCATAGCGAATCGTTCTTGTCAAGAACCTTCTCCCACGACCATGGCCGAAT
>MDSZ01167448.1_pt1 | contig 14479 bp, 14 predicted proteins | sample 811201 | NCBI WGS metagenome assembly MDSZ01 (sample SAMN05326647, study PRJNA326480) | marine metagenome | isolation source: seawater | place: Indian Ocean: North | collected 2010
TAATTTTTCAAATTTTAAAGATAAATGTAAAGTTTCATTTATTAAGTACTTGAAATTACATTTAACAACAGTTTTAATTCTTAGTATTTTCTATTTTTTTATTGATACCTATATTTTAAAATTTAATTCAAAAATTAATTACTTTTACTTCAACTTTTTAGGTATAATTGTATATTTCAAATTATATTTGCTATCTATAATTTATACACGACATATTAATGCATCAAAAATTATAAAGAGGATTGTCTTACAAAATATTATAATAATTCCAATCTTTTATTATTTTCTTATTTATTTTGATTTAAATTATCAATTGATAATACTTTTGATATGTTTCTATTTTATTATAGATTTAATTCCATTTTTAAAAATTCTTAAAGAACAGAAAGTCTTCAAAGCTTAACCATATCGACTATAATCAATATGATCGTCTATAAATTCATAATTAAAATCATTTCTGTATAAAATCCCGAGATAACTTACATTGCTTCTCATGCAATAAGAATATGAGGTTTTTGACATAGCAAAAGCTTCTACAAGTGGATCAAAGATTAGCTGATTTTTAAATTTTTCATTTTCAAAAATAGTTTCCTCTAAAGGATCAAATGAGGGGTGAATTCGGTTATCTGGAAAGCTTTGATCAGGATATATGATTTTGTCATTAAAATCTTTTAATATTTTATCTCTAAAATTCATATCTATGGTACATAAAAAAATTTTATCACAACCTTTTAAAAAAATTTTATTTATTAAAGGTTTTATATAATTATTATAATCAATTTTATCATATTGATTAGCTGCATGGGCGCTCGAGAACATTGCATTTCCTCTTATATGCAGACTAATAATTTTTTTGTTTTCGAATAAATTTGAATATTTATTTTTAAAAATATCTTCTATATTTTTTTTTGGTTTAATAAATTTTTTAAATAGTTTTCTTAGATGTTCTAAATTATTTTTATCATGAAATAGATTATAGTTAATTTTTTTAGAGAAGAGTTCTTTTTCAGAAGAAGTTTTGCTTGATTTTATCAAACTTTCCTCAAATGGTTGATAAAAACCTTTTTCCCAAAAATTATTTGAATTTGAATAAAATAGATTTTTTAATGAAAGATAAATTATTTCATTACTCTTTAAACTTTCTAAGTTAGCTATTAGCGCAAAAATAACTGCCCCAATTCCTCTGTTGTCTGTCCAATTACTTGTTAATATTGTTTTTTTCATTACATAATGATTAAGCCAATATAAATTAAAATAAAGCGTAAATTAATGTTTCATGAGAACCTAAAATACAAAATTGTTGAATAAAATATTTTTTAAATTACAAACATTTTATGCCTTCAAATAAAAAATTTGCATATAATTTTTCAATTATTTTTCTAATTATCGCACTGATTTTGCTTTATTTAAAAATATTTGATCTATTTTATCTTTTTTTATTTTTAAGTGTATTATTTTTAATTGGTGGAAAATTAAAACCCAAACTTTTTAAATATCTTAATTATGGCTGGAATAAGTTTGCATTAATTTTACATCATATTATTTCTCCGGTAATTATTTTTTTGATTTTTTTTACAATAATTACTCCTTTTGGAGTTCTAGGTAGATTTTTTTCTAGTGATTTAAAAAAAATTAAAGGTCTTGAAATTGGTAAGTCCTCTAATTTTTTTGATTACGAAAATAAAACAAATTATGATAATCAATTTTAAATGTTAGAAATTATAAAAGAATTTATATTTTTTTTGAGAGAAAATAAAAAATTATGGTTACTTCCAATTTTTTTAATATTGTGTTTATTTGGAGTTCTAATTATTGTTAGTAAAGGTAGTACATTTGCACCATTTATATATACAATTTTTTAAGTGTATTCTTTAAAAATATATTCAAATTAAATGAAAGAAGAAATAAAAATACTTGGTATATCTTGTTATTATCATGACAGTTCAGCTGCTCTATTAATTAATGGTGAAATTGCGTCTGCAGTACAAGAAGAGAGATTTACAAGAAAAAAAAATGATAATTCTTTTCCTGTAAATTCAATTAATTATATTTTAAAAAAAAATAATCTTAAAATTAATCAAATAGAACATATTGTTTTTTATGAAAAACCATTTTTAAAGTTTACAAGACTTTTAGAGACATATTTAGCACATGCACCCTTTGGTTTTGCTTCATTTAAAAAAGCTATACCTACTTGGATTAAAGATAAATTATTTCAGAAGAGAGAAATTATAAATGAACTAAAAAAAATTGATAAAAGTTTTAATGGTAAAATTTTGTTTTCAGAGCATCATATAAGTCATGCAGCCAGTACTTTCTATCCCTCACCATTTGAGGACTCGTTAATACTTACACTTGATGCTGTGGGGGAATATACAACTTCAAGTGTAGCTGTCGGTAAAGGAAATAAAATATATTTTAAAAAAAAAATTAATTATCCACATTCTTTAGGTATGATATATTCAGCTTTTACTTACTATTGTGGTTTTAAAGTAAATGATGGTGAATACAAGTTAATGGGTTTAGCACCATTTGGAGAACCAAAGTATTACAAAAAAATTTTAGATAATTTGATTAAAGTTTATGAAGATGGTTCCTTCGCACTCAATATGAAATATTTTGATTTTTCCACAGGATTAAAAATGATTAATAATAAATTTGAGAAATTGTTTGGAAGAAAATCAAAGAAATCTGATGAGAAATTGGATGAATTTCATATGGATATTGCAGCTTCAATTCAAAAAGTTACAGAAGAAATAATTTTAAAAATATGTAAATTTTATCAAAGAAAATATAAGCAGCATAATATTTGTTTGGCTGGAGGAGTAGCCTTAAATTGTGTTGCTAATGGTAAAATATTGAAATCAAATATTTTTAAAGATATTTGGATACAGCCTGCTGCAGGGGATGCTGGCGGTTCTCTTGGAGCAGCATATGCAGTTTGGTTTGATAAATTAGAAAATAAAAGAAAAGTTACAAAAGGTAAGGATTCCATGAAGGGAAGTTTTCTTGGACCATCTTATTCAAATGACGAAATTAAAAATCATCTAGATAAAATGAAAGCAAAATATGAATATCTGAAAGACGATGAATTAAATAATAAAGTATCTGAAATTTTGATTAATAAGGGATTAATTGGTTGGTTTCAAGATGCAATGGAATACGGTCCAAGAGCTTTGGGCAATAGATCAATAATTGCTCATCCAGGGTTTATGGATATGCAGCAAAAAATTAATATGAAAATAAAATTTAGAGAAGGTTTTAGACCTTTCGCACCAGCAGTACTTTCTGAGGAAACAGAAAAATTTTTTGAGAATAATAATTACAATAGTTATATGTTGATAGTTTCTCAAATTAAAAGTAATTTAATTCAAAATAGCGAAAGACTAAAAAATGAAAAAGGTTTTAAAAAACTTGATATCAGAAGATCCTCTCTTCAAGCCATTACTCATGTAGATTATAGCGCGCGAGTTCAGTCAGTTAAAAAAGATCAAAATAAAAAATTCTATGATTTAATCAATAATTTCTATGAAAAAACTAGAATTCCTATGATTATAAATACTTCTTTTAATGTAAATAACGAACCAATTGTATGTTCAGTACAGGATGCATTTAATTGTTTTATGTTTACTGATTTAGACTATCTTGTATGTGGCAACTATATTTTGGATAAAAAGCAACAAATTAAAAACCACAGTAAATAAAAAAAATTAGGATTATTTAACTCAATTTATCAGGTATTCTTCTAAAACTTTTTTAGAGCATATTTTAAGTTTGTTGTAACCTTTAATATTTGGATGCCCATCATAAAAAAAATAGTCTTCAGCTGAATATTTTTCACATTTCTCAAATGAATTAAAAACTTGACCACCATTTTTTTTTATAAATTTAATTAAAGACAAGCTGTCTTTGTCAAGTTTTCCCTCACTAAATTCTTTCTGTTGAGGTAGATGAATAACAATCATGTTATCCTTATATTCATTAATAAATTTTTTAATTTCTTTTTCATTTTTTTTCTTATTTAATTTTATTATTATAAATCTATATATTTGATATGTTGCAGGTAACATTTCTCTTAAATAAAATAAAAATTCTTTAAAAGATCTTATATAAACAACTTTAGAGGTTATAGTATCGTTACGTTTTTTATCTAATTCATTTAAGTATTGAAAAATTTCATTTTCATTTTCAGGCATTCTATATTGCAAAAATGATGAGGCATTTGTACATAATTTGTGGTCCTTCAAACAGTCAATTTGATTTTGTGTAATAGTTTTGGGTACATTTACCCAAAAGTCATTTTGCAAGAACAGGATAATTTTTTCAATTTGAATTCCTTCTTTTATTAAATAATCATGCAGTATTCTCCATGAATAAACTCCTGTGCCATGAAGTGCACCATTTATTAATTGATAATTAGTAATAATTTCATTTTGGAGTTCGTTAAACCAGGGTTTTGCACCCCAACCCTCAGAAACAGAAGTTCCAAAAAAAATAATTGATTTTTTGTTTTTAATTAAATCAACATTTTGATTTAAGCCATAATTATTTGTAATAAATTCGTATTGGAATTCCTCTATCCACTCATCTTCTTTTTTAATAAAAATTCTGTGATGAAATTTATTATTTCTATCATAAGTCCATATTTTATTTTCTAAGTTAATTCTCCCGCCGTTTTTTTTTTCATCACTCCAGAGAGAATATATATTTAAAAGAGTTCGATATTGCTTGCTTACATTATCTAGTTGTAAAGTTTTATATAACAATTCAAATAAAATGATTCCTATTAAACAAGAGATCAAAATTATTAAAAATTTTTTGAACATTTTAAATATAATCTTTACTAAATATAGAGTATTTTGCAGGTATAAGTTTTGAGTAATTTAATTTTTTCCAGGCGTTAATTTTAAAGCTAGGATATTTTTTTAAATTTTTATTAAGGAATTTTGAATTTTTTGGATTTGCAACAACATCAATTGATATTCTAATATTTTTTTTATACTTAGGATCTATATAAGTTCTATGCAAACAAGCTTGATCTATGAGAAATAATTTACTTTTAGTCATTATACCAATTTGGCTTAGGTTAGAGTAATATTTTTTTCCTTCATTAAAATTTTTCATAACTTTAAGAATGTTTTGATTATATTTTTTACAAATATAATATTTTACGGTATTTTTTTCAAAATTACCGAAGATACCAAACATTATAATACTGTTTAAATTCACTCCATTCCAAGCATCAGAATGAACTTTGTATGTTGAGTAAACTCTCTTCAAAACTTTTTTCTTAGGCGGTACCTTAATTCTTAAAACTGGTGCCATTAGGCAATCAAATTTATTGATTAATTTTTTTTTAATTAAAATTGATAGAATCTTTTTATGTAAAATATTAAACTTTTTAGCTAGCTCTTTCCTGGGTTGTACCAATCCATTTGGAGTAATATTAGGTAAATTTACAATTTTATTTATATTTTTGTTTATAAAATTATCTTTTATTAAAAATTTTTTTTTATAAACAATTTCAAAATTATGTTTAATTATATTTAAAGCTGCAGTTTTTAATTTTTTTTCATCTTTATTATCTAGTTTCCAAGAAAAAAAAATATCTTTATCAATTGAAGGTGCAGTTTTCTTTATTGATGAGTAAATTTTTTTTCTAGATTTAAAAAAATCCATTTTATAAGATTTCTTTTTTTTTTGAGTTTTTGTATCTTATCCATTGAGAAATCATGTGCATAAAAGTTGAAAAAATATCTTCAGTAATTCCATAATTTTTACAATTTAAGTTAATAAAATTTTTTGTATAAGGATTTTTATTAGATTTATTGAAGCCGGATATAAAAATAATTTCGAGTTTTTTTGATTTAGCAAATTTAAGTAAATCAATTATATTTTTTGAAGTACCGGAGCACGATACTGCGAACACTACATCACCGGTTTTATAGTAGTTTTCGAGCTGAAATGAAAATATCTTATTGTAATTTATGTCATTACTTATTGCTGTTATTAGCTCTATTGAATTAGTAAGAGATATAACTTTTGGTTTCAATTTTTTACCTGATGATAGTTTTATTCCCTTATTAAAGTCACATAAAAAATGATTAGACACTGAAGCGGACCCTCCATTGCCCGCCACAAAGATATTTTTATTTTTTTTTATAGCTCTCTCAAGTATTTGAGATATTTTTATAATCTTTTTAATATCAATCTGATTTATAGTGTTGATTTGAAGATTAAAATAATTTCTAAAGAAATTATTTGGATTTTTTGATTTATTTGTCATCATTTAAATGCAGCATTCATAACATTAAATAATTGCATTTCAAACAAAGTTAACATATTAACTTTTGTACTCATACATTATTTTATGGACGTTTTATTTATTATACCCAATTCCTCAAAAAAAATTTATCAAAACTTGGCAAACAATTTTTCAGCTATTGAAACACCAACTTGGGCACTTTTACTAGCTTCAAGTATGAGAAAATATGATTATTCATGTGAAATATTAGATTGTGATGCACTTAGGTTAAACGAGGAAGAGGCAATTGAGCAAATTAATAGCTCTAAATGCAGACTGGCTTTATTTGTTCTTTATGGTCAACAACCAAATCAAGGTACGTTTTTAATGTATGGAGCTTCAAGACTTGCTCAGAAATTAAGAAATAATCATCCCGAAATAAAGATAGGATTTGTTGGTTCACATATAAGTGCACTACCTAAAGAAGTTCTAGCTAATGATTTTGTCGATTTTGTATTTATTAATGAAGGCGTTTACGCACTCAGAGATCTATTAAAAACAAATTTAAAGGATAATTTAAAAAATGTCAGTGGAATTGGTTTTAAAGATGCTGATCAAAATTTAATTTTGAATAAACCAAGTGTTTTAGTTCCAAATGAAAAAATGAATGTTGACCTTCCAGGTTATGCTTGGGACTTACTTCCAAAAAAAAATAACACATTAGATCTATATCGAGCACATTACTGGCATTCATTTTTTTCTGACAAAGATAGATCCCCTTTTGCTGCAGTCTATTCTTCATTAGGATGTAAATTTGGTTGTAACTTTTGTATGATAAACATTCTCAATAGAACTAGTATAAATGATGACGCTAAGTCTTCAGATTTCAAAATAATGAGGCACTGGGATCCAATGCATTTTGTTGATCAACTTGAAATATTGGCAAATTTTGGTGTTAAAACTTTAAGAATTTCCGATGAAATGTTTTTTTTGAATAAAAAGTATTATGTTCCAATTCTTCAAGAGATTATTAAAAGAGGTCTTAAATTTAATATGTGGGCATACGCAAGAATAGATACTATCAGAGAGGATCAGCTTGAGTTATTTAAGAAAGCAGGTATCAATTGGCTCTGCCCTGGAATTGAAGCTGGAAATCAAATAGTTAGAAAAGATATAGAAAAAGGTAGGTTTAAGGAAACAAATATTAGAGAAGTAATAAAAATGGTTAACAGTTATGACATAAATATTTTAGGAAATTATATATTTGGTTTGCCAGAGGATAATATTGAAAGAATGAACGAAACTCTCGATCTTGCACTTGAATTAAATACAGAACATGCAAATTTTTATCCAGCCCAAGCACTACCTGGTTCACCATTATATTTTGAAGCCAAAAAAAAAAATTGGGATATGCCTGAAAGTTTTGAAGAATATGCTTTTTTTTCTTATGAGTGTAAGCCATTACAGACTAATTATTGTTCTGCAGCAGAAGTTTTAGAATTTAGAGATAAAGCATGGCAAAAGTATTTTACTAATCCAAGTTATTTAAATAAGGTTAAAAAGAAATTTGGTGAAGAGAACGCAAAAAATATTAATGAGCTTAGTAAGATAAAATTAAAAAGAAAGATACTGGGGGATTAAATGAATTTTGAAAAAAAATTTATAAAAAAAGGATATAATTTGAGAAAAGATTTATTCGAAAAATTTTATTTGTTGAAGGAAGGTCATCCAGGATCAGTTTTTTCTATTTTAGACGTATTAATCACTTTGTATTATGGTGGGTATATCAGAAAAAAAAATAACAAAATCTTTGATGAAATTATAATGAGTAAGGGTCATGCAACTGTAGCTCAGTACCCAATTTTAAATGATATTGGTATTATTTCTAAAAAAGACTGGGGAAATTGGGGCAGAAACAAAAATACATGTTTAAAAATGTTTGGCAATCATGTCATTCCAGGCATAAAAGTTGCAACTGGATCGCTTGGTCATGGCATAGGTTTTGCCACAGGTATAGGTATGGCATCAAAAAATAAGAGAGTATATCCAATAATAAGTGAAGGTGAATTATATGAGGGTTCCACTTGGGAAGGACTTCTTTTATTGGGGAGTTTAAAGCTAAGTAATGTAAACATTATATTAGATGTCAATAACAACATAATATTAGGTAATCCAAAAAATTGTTTGGATCTTGGAAATATTGAAAAAAAAATAAAGTCGTTTGATATAGTTGTAGATAGATGCAACGGTCATGACTATAAAATTTTAAACAAAAAAATAAATAAATTAACAAAGATAAAAAAACCAACTTGTTTAATTGTTGATACCATAAAGGGAAAAGGATTTAATCTGATGGAGAATAAAGCTAATTGGCACTATTGGAATAATATAAGTGAGGAAAAATTTAAGAATGAGTTATTTAAATTAAAAAGAAGGTATAAATATTAATGAGTAATTTAAAATTTCAAAGAGATGAGTTTATAAATACAATTTACAATAGAGCAAAAAAAAACAAAAATATTTGTTTTCTAAGTGCAGACTTTGGGGCACCGGCTTTAGACCAATTTAGAGAAAATCTTAAAAAACAATTTATACATTTAGGAATTTGTGAACAAAATATGGTTGATTTTGCAAATGGCTTAGCGCTGGAGGGTAAGAAAGTTTATATTTATGCTATGGCTCCTTTTTTATCTTTGAGGTGTATTGAGCAACATAAAACTGCAACTTGTTTAATGGAAACAAATGTTTGCTCTATAATTACAGGAATAGGTCTTAGCTATGCAAATTCTGGACCAACACATTATTCAACAGAGGATTTGGCTTGCTTAAGATCACTTCCAAATTGTACAATTTTTACTGCATCTGATCCTTTGACAGCAAAATATTTAGCACTTAAGTCTTTAAATTTAAAAAAACCTACCTTCATTAGGTTAGATAGAAAAGCATCTTTAAATTTTCATAAAAAAATAAATATGTCTGACATAAATAAAGGATTTGCGTTTCTACATAAAGCAAAAAACAAAAAGCTACTAATTATTAGTCATGGTTCAATAATAGAGAGAGCGAATAAAATAATAAGTTCACTCCCAAAAAATATTAAAAATTCTATTGAGCTTGTAGATTTAATACAATCGAAGCCATTTCCTAAAAAGCTAGCAAATCATATTAATAAATTTAAAAATATTCTTACTATAGATGAACAAACTATATCTGGAAGTTTAGGCTCAATAATTAAAGAGGTTATTTCAAAAAAAAATATATTTTCTTTAGCCTTGCCTGATAAATTTATATTTGAAAATACAGGAAGAGAAAAATTATTAGATGAAAATAATTTATCTATTTCAAATATAAAAAAGAATATCCTAAAATTAGTTTAAAATGTTAATATCAAGGACACCATATAGGATATCTTTTTTTGGTGGTGGATCTGATTATCCAAACTGGTATAATAGGTATTCAGGAAAAGTTATATCATCTACAATAAATAAATATGTTTATTTGACTTTAAAAAAACCGCCAATTTATTTTAATCATAAATATAAAATTTCTTACAAAATTATTGAATATGAGAATAATTTAAAAAATATAAAACATCCAGTTGTGCGTGAAATGTTAAAATATCTAAAATTTTCTCATGGAATGGAAATTAACTATGATGGTGATCTTCCCTCAAGAAGCGGAATGGGTTCAAGCTCTTCATTTGTTGTTGGATTAATGATCGCATTAATGGAATTCAAAGGAAAAAAAATTTCTAAATTTTCATTGGCAAAAGAAAGTATTAATTTTGAGCAAAAAATATTAAAAGAAATAGTTGGATCACAAGATCAAGTTGCAGCATCATATGGTGGTTTTAATTTGATAAAATTTAATAAAAAAAAAATTTTTGAAATTAACACCTTTAGAAAATCTGAAGAGTTTAAAAAAAATCTTAACAAGTCTTTATTCCTTATCTATACTGGAAAACAAAGAATGGCACACAAAATTGCAAAAACTTATGCCAATTCTTTATCAAAAGAAAAATATCGAAATATAAAAGAAATTTTAGATATTACTTCAGAAGCAGAGATCACAATCAAGAATAATAAACCTGATGAATTTGGAAAATTATTACATGACTCGTGGCTGGTAAAAAAATCTTTGAGTAATAGTATTTCAAATTATAAAATTGATGAATTATACAAATATGGTATTCAAAGTGGAGCATATGGTGGTAAATTACTTGGTGCTGGAGGCGGAGGATTTATATTATTTCATGTGCCAAAAAAAAATCAAAAAAATTTTAAAAAAAAAATAGGAAAGAATAAAATTATCTCATTTAATTTCGAAAATGAAGGAAGCAGAATAATTTATAATAAATAAGATGAAAAATTTTTTCTTACCATTAATGGAAAATAATATTACTAAAGATGATAAAAAAAAATTAATAAATTTTCTAAAAAAAACTAATTCATTTACCCAATCTAAAAATGTTGCTGATTTTGAAAAAAAGTGGTCACAATGGCTGGGTGTAAAATATAGTGTATTTGTAAATTCAGGTTCTTCTGCAAACTTACTTTCAATATCAGCATTAAAAATTTTAGAAGGTAATGGAGAAATTTTAGTTCCAACTCTAACATGGGTTTCAGATATTGCATCTGTAATACAAAATAATTTTAAACCAGTTTTTGTTGATATTAATCCAAAAAATTTAGCAATGGATGAGGAAGAAATTAAAAAAAAAATTACAAAAAAAACAAAAGCAGTATTTTTAAGTCATATCCAGGGATTTAATGGTTTAAGTGTTGGTTTACTTAAATTTTTGAAAAAAAGAAAAATTCATTTAATTGAGGATGTATGTGAGTCTCATGGCGCAAAGTTTATGAATAAAAAACTTGGTTCTTTTGGATTAATTTCAAATTTCTCTTTTTATTATGCTCATCATCTCTCTACTATTGAGGGAGGCATGATCTGCACAAATTCAAAAAAAGTTTATGAAATATTGAGAATGCTTCGTTCACATGGGATGGTTAGAGAGTCTGGAAATGTTAATTATGAAAAAATGATTACAAAAAAAAATAAAGATTTATCACCCAAGTTTATTTTTATGTATCCTGCCTATAATGTTAGGAATAATGAGTTACAAGCAGTGATTGGACTAAATCAATTAAAAAGGTTAAATAAAAACAACAAGATTAGAAGCAATAACTTAATTTATTTTCTTAAAAATTTAAATTCTGAATTTTACAGAACAGATTACAATATTAAAGGTAACTCAAATTATGCATTTCCATTGGTTTTAGTCAAAAAAAGCATGAAAAATAGAAATTTACTTGAAAAAAAAATGACTCAATTTGGTATTGAATTTAGAAGAGGCAATGCAGGTGGTGGTAATCAATTAAGACAGCCTTATATCAAAAAATTGTTTAAGAAAATTAAAATATCAGAATACCCTGAAGTTGATCATATCCATCATTTTGGTTACTATATTGGAAATTATCCATCTTTAACTAGAAGTAAAATACTAAAAGTATGTAATCTTTTAAACAGTATTAGATTTTATGACTAGAGTTTTAAATAAATGTTTCATCACTGGTCTCTCAGGATCCGGAGGTAGTTTGCTTGCAGAACATATTTTATCAAAGAATAAAAATATTCAAATATTTGGAACATATAAAAGCAAAAAATTTTATCCATATTTAAAAAAAAAATACGGTAAGAGAATTCATTTTTTTAAATTGAACCTAAAAAACTTTCAAAAACTAAAAAATATTATTAAAAAAATTAATCCTGATGTAATATTTAATTTTGCGTCTGACGCTGATGTCAGAAAGTCATTTAATCAGCCAATTCAAGTTATTACCAATAACAATTCAATCTCAATAAATCTTTTAGAAGCTTTAAGACAAATCAAATTTAACAATTTAGTAATACATTGTAGTACCTCCGAAGTTTATGGAAATGTTCCAAAAAAACTACAACCAATCTCTGAAAAAACAAAAATTAATCCAGTAAATCCTTATGCTGTTTCAAAAACATTTCAGGATTTATTATCTCAAATATATTACCAAAATTATGGTCTGAAATTAATAATAACTAGAATGTTTTCTTATATGAATGCTAGAAGAGATAATTTATTCCAAACAGCTTTTGCGAAACAAGTTTTGCAAATAGAAAAAAAGAAAAAGAAAATTTTGTATCACGGAAATTTAAAAAGTAAAAGAACTATCATATCTACTTGGGATGCAATGGAAGCATATTGGTTAACAGCAAAAAAAGGTAAAGTAGGTGAAATTTATAATATATGTGGTAATGAAACTTTGACGGTTGGAGAATTTTTAAACAAATTAATTAAAAAATCTAAAGTAAAAATTTTAACAAAAATTGATAAAAAACTTATAAGACCAGTTGATATTAATTTACAAATAGCAAATTGCAAAAAGTTTAAAAAACACACTGGGTGGAAACCAAAAGTTACTATCAATAAATCAATTGAAAATTTAATGCAAGATTTAAGGAGTTTTAATGCAAAATAAAAATATTGTTATCACTGGAGCTGCGGGATACTTGGGTTCGATGTTGTCTACAAAGTTAGTTCAGGCAGGCTATAACGTAACTGCTGTAGATCTTTTAAAGTATGAAAAAAATTCTTTAGCACATTTATTTTTTTATAAAAATTTTAATTTTTTAAAAGTAGATGTAACTAAAGACAAAAATATAAAAACCATTTTAAAAAATCAGGATATAATTATTCCTTTAGCAGGTTTAGTCGGGGCACCTTTGTGTGATAAATTTAAAAAAAAAGCAGTTGAAACTAATTTTGGAGCTATTCAAAAATTAATAAAATATTCAAAAAAGAAACAAAAAATAATTTATCCAACAACTAATTCGGGTTATGGAGTAGGCATAAAAGGAAAATTTTGTGATGAAAGCTCACCTTTAAATCCAATTTCACTATACGGAGAAACCAAAGTCAAAGCTGAAAAAATAATTTTTGAGAGAAAAAATTCAATTTGTTTTAGATTAGCCACAGTATTTGGGTACTCTTATAGGATGAGAACAGATTTATTAGTAAATAATTTTGTGAAACAAGCCTTTGATAAAAAACATTTAGAAATATTTGAGCCTAATTTCAGAAGAAATTATATACATGTTCAAGATGTTACAGACGCGTTTATCTTTGCAATTAAAAATTTTTCTAGATTAAAAAATAATATATATAATTTAGGATTATCTGAAGCAAATATTACTAAAATAAATTTAGCTAGAAAAATAAAAAAATATTTAAAGAAAACTAAAATTTCGATAATAACTTCAAGATCTGATCCTGATAAAAGAGACTACTTTGTAAGTAACAGTAAAATTGAAAAAAAAGGATTTAAAGCAAAAATATCTCTAGATAAAGGTATAAAAGAATTAATTAATATTTTTCAGCATTGTAATATAAAATTTATTAATAATTATTGATTTTCTTAATTTGTTTACTCAAATTATCTTTTGCATATTCAAAATATAAATTACTTTTTTTTGCACAAATCTTGTCTGTAATTTGATCTCCTATCATAAAACTTTTATTTTTATTTATTATCCAATTATTATAAATTTCTTTAACCATAAGATTTCCTGGTTTCCTAAAATTTGTTTTCTTTTTATATTTTTTAATCTTAGCATCTTTATGGTATGGGCAATACTTTACATCACGAATAAAAATATTTTTTTTTAAAAAAAAATTTTTAAGCTGAATATGAAGTTTTTTAAAATCGATTTCAGTAAATAAACCTTTAGCAATTCCTGCTTGATTTGTTACTATAAAAATATAGTAATTCTTCTTGGTTAGAAATTGTAGAGCGTCAACGACTTTTCTTTTAAATTTAAATTTTTTAAATTTATGTACATATCCATAATCATAATTAATCACTCCATCCCTATCCAAGAAAGCTGCAGGTTTTTTTAAAAGTTTAGGTAGTTTTTTCTTTGCATTTCCTAAGCTCTTTGGTGTTCCTATGTCAATTAATTCATTTTTATTAATTATTCCTTTAACTTTTTTCTTTGATTGCAAGTAAGGTATTAATTCATCCTCTAGTGAATTAAATTTTTTTAATTTATTATTTTTAATTATATCTTTTGAAATAAAATAAACCCCAGCATTTATATAATTGCTATTTTTTTTATTAATAATTTTTTTATTTTTATCAATATATAAATTGTTTAGTTTTTTATTCTCAGGATAAGCATGATTATTTGTTAACATCATACTAA
>MDSZ01094151.1_pt1 | contig 14477 bp, 14 predicted proteins | sample 811201 | NCBI WGS metagenome assembly MDSZ01 (sample SAMN05326647, study PRJNA326480) | marine metagenome | isolation source: seawater | place: Indian Ocean: North | collected 2010
ATGACTACTCCATACTCTAAGTTTGGTTCGACGTGCACCGTGAGCGACAAGTTTATTGAAAAGGTTGCAAAACTAGGAATTATGGAAGCAGCATGCGCTCTAACAGAGGTAAAAGAAAACAAGCTTGCTAAGAAAACTGACGGTTCTAAAACTAAAAGTGTTAGAGGTATTCCTAAGCTTGTGGATGCAAATGAGGCAGGCACTGCAACAAGTGAAAACTGTACACTATTGCTTGTTGAGGGAGATTCAGCTAAGGCTGGTGTTGTTTCTGGTCTATCCAAAGAAGATAGAAATATCATTGGTGTTTACCCTCTTCGTGGTAAGTTGATGAATATTCGAGGTGCTTCTCAGAAAAGTGTTGCAAATAACAATGAAATTAATGATATCAAACAGATACTTGGACTTGAAAGTGGAAAGAAATATACTGCTGCTACTGCTAAGGCTAAACTACGCTATGGACGCGTACTCTTCCTTACTGATCAGGATTTGGATGGTACTCATATCAAAGGCCTATGTATAAACATGTTTGATACAGAATGGCGTTCACTTCTAGCTATTCCTGGATTTATTGGATTTATGAATACTCCAATCTTGAAAGCACGTAAAGGTTCAAATGAACTTGTGTTTTACAATGATGGTGAATATGAAGAATGGAAATCTAATAATGAAACAAAAGGCTGGAAGGTAAAGTATTACAAAGGTTTGGGTACTTCTACAGCAAAAGAGTTCAAAGAGTACTTTGAGCGAAAGAAAGTAGTTGTATTTAATGATAGTGGCGCAGAATGTAAAGACGCTATTGATATGGTATTCAATAAGAAGCGCGCTGACGACAGAAAAACCTGGCTTGAAGGTTATGATCGCGAACTTTATATGGATACTAATGAGTCAGAAGTAACTTTTAAAGAGTTCATCGGAAAAGAGATGATACACTTCTCTAAGTATGATTGTGACCGATCAATTCCAAATATTATGGATGGACTCAAAACAAGTCAGAGAAAAATCTTGTTTGCAGCTAAAAAGAGAAATCTTAAGAGTGAGATTAAAGTTGCACAGTTTTCAGGATATGTATCAGAACACAGTTCATATCATCATGGTGAAGCAAGTTTAAATGGTGCAATTGTTAATATGGCACAAAACTTCGTTGGGAGCAATAACATCAACCCTCTAGTTCCTAGTGGTCAGTTTGGTACTAGATTGAAAGGTGGTTCTGATTCAGCATCTGAAAGATATATATTCACATATCTAAACCCTATTACTACTACTATATTCCGTGATGAAGACGATAAAGTATTGAAGTATCTTGATGATGATGGTACGCCTGTTGAACCAGTTTGGTATGCGCCTATTATTCCCATGATTCTTGTAAATGGTAGTAAAGGCATTGGTACTGGATTTAGTACTGATATTCCTAGCTTTAATACAAGTAAGATTATTCAATATGTAAAAACTAGGCTACAAGACGGTGATACCAGTGATATAGATATTGAGCCTTATTATGAAGGATTCAAAGGTGAAATTAAAAAGATAGAAGATCAGAAATATCTCATCAAAGGTTGTTATAAGATTATAAGTGCTCGAGAAGTACAAATTACAGAATTGCCTATTGGAACATGGACTGATGACTACAAGGAGTTTCTTGAAAAAGAAATCAGTGGTGATGAAGGAAAAAAGAAAAAGAAAAAGAAGTCTTCTGTAATTCGTGATTATGTAGATATGTCAACTGACAGGCTCGTAGACATTACTGTTACCTTCGCTCCTGGTGTAGTTGAAAAACTAGTTTGTAAAGCAGAAGATTATGAATGTAATGCCCTTGAAAAATGTCTGAAATTATATACTACTCAAACAATTACAAATATGCATATGTTCGATGAAAAAGAGAAATTGAAAAAGTTCGATAATACTAAGGATATTATTGATCACTATCTAGCTATCAGACATGCTGTATATGTTGATCGTAAAAAGGCGCAACTTGAAACTCTAGAACGAGATGCACTCAAACTGTCTAACAAAGCAAGATTTATCATGGAAAACCTTGATGATACAATTGATCTGAGAAGAAAGAAGAATGCTGAGATTGTTGAGCTATTGTCTGGACGAGATTATGATGTAATTGATGGCGATGATAATTATAACTATCTTGTTAAGATGCCTATGAACTCAGTATCTGAAGAAAATGTACAGAAACTACTTGCAGAAAAAGATAGTAAGTTAACAGAGGTCGAACTGCTAAAAGCTACAACTGAAACCCAACTCTGGCTTAATGAACTTGCAGAACTAGAAGAGGACTTTAATAAATATAAAGCTGAAAGAGCCAAACTCGATGAGACAAAGACAAAAGGTAAAGGAAAGAAAAAAGTAAAAAAAGTAAAGAAGTCTTCAAAGAAGAAGGCAACTAAATTAAAATTAAAAGCATAAAAATAGAAATTACAAAATAGATAGTAATAAATATTTTTTTATTACTATTTAGACATCTTGATAATTACTGTAGTGATATCTACTATGAGTTAATCTCTTAGATATTATTTTATGATTCATCCATGTTTGTGCTAACTCAAACTCTCGAGAAGTAATAATAAAGTAAAATAATTTTTTATATATTAGCTTTAATATTTCTTCAGGTAATAGATCTAAGTATGTTTTAGCACGTTTATTGGTAGGCATCTTATTACATGTTAATCATATTTAAAACCATTTCTTAAGTTCCAATTGTTTATCATTAGTTTTAGAAAGCACGGGTCTTGCAATAGGTTCATACATATTACTTACGTCATATTTATATTTCATATAACCCTGTGCCTCACCGTAAACTTGTCCGACTGCGTAATCTAAAACATATTTATTTAATTTTGCAATTTGTTCTTTAATATTTGTTGGCAAGTTTTGGGAATATTGTAAAAATACACTTCTCATTATAATTCTTAGTTCATTTTCACTTTGTTCACCAATAACATATTGGCCTTGTGACATTTTAAAAACTCCTGCACGTATTCCGTTTTGTAAGATCTGAACATTTGCTGGAGAGAAAAACAAGTCTGATAATTGAGTTCTGTACCAGTTACCTTTCATAGCATCACCACGATAATCAAAATCATTTACTCCGACAGGTATTCTATCTTGCATTTTAAAAACTGCACTCGTATCAGGCTGTATTATATTAACTCTACCGTTTACTTTTTGAGTATCCATTATACTAAGCAGATAGAAAAAAAATTATAAACATTAAATATATAGAATGGCTTCTTTTCAGAAAATAACAATAGGTGTTGCTGTTATTCTACTAATTATCTGTTTGATATTTATTGGATACTCACTTTATAAAGCTAAATACAATACTGCTTATCCTCCTGTTGCTGCTGATTGTCCAGATTATTGGCTAGACAATGAAGGAGTTTGCACAAATGTTAAGGGATTAGGTAGCTGCAGTAGCCAAACAATGAATTTTAATAATTCTTTTTACACAGGAGATGATGGTCTTTGCAGAAAATATCAGTGGGCAAAGAAATGTAACCTTACATGGGATGGTGTAACTAATAATAGAGATGCTTGTAAAAACAACAACTAAAGACAATTACTAATTACAATTTATTAATAATGGTCCAAAGATATATCTCTGTTATATAGATATGAATAATATAGAAGACTTGCCTGAAGTTATTGTAGGTGTTATTAAATCATATATTCCTCCTACAACTCTGGTATGGCTAAATAAAGAAAATTATGTAAAATATAATAATGAAATAAAATCAATGATTCATCCATCAAGATTTGAAGACTATATTAGAGATATGGTAAGAAGTGATAATATATTTGTATTGCGACATATAATACTAGAAAATATACATAGGTGGATTAAAATGAAAAGATGGAGATATAAAAATATTATTTATTATGATTATGTTCATTTTATTTTTAATTATGCTATAGAAAATGGTGCTTTTAAATCTCGAGACTTAATTAATAAAGTTGCAACACAGCTATTCGGAATAAAATGGCATAAAAAAAATGGTATTAAATACATAAGAACAAAATGGATGAACTAGATTTCAATAGTATCCTGGAAAGACAGGCTTGTGTTGATAAAATGAAAAAAGCACTTACTGATTTTCAAAATAATAAAAAAGACCTTTTACAAAAAAGAGGTATATACATCTATGGTGCACCAGGTAGTGGGAAAACAAAGTTCGCAATATCAGTATTAGAAGAATTAGGTTATGATATTATCAAATATGATGCCGGAGAGGTAAGAAACAAAAGCGTAATTGAAAATATTACAAAAAGAACAATGTCAGATAGAAATATATTGAACATGTTCAAGAGAGAAAATAAGCCAATAGCTATTCTTATGGATGAAATTGATGGTATGAATAACGGAGATAAAGGTGGTATTAATTCACTTATAAAACTTATCCGCCCAAAAAAAACTAAAAAACAAAAGTTAGAAGATTCAACAGCAAATCCTATTGTATGTGTAAGTAATTATCATATTGATAAAAAGATAAAAGAACTTATGAAAGTATGTGTCTCTATTGAAATTAAAACACCTACTAATAAACAAGTTAATCAACTTGTTAAAAAATCTATGCCATTACTTGATAAAGATACTGTTGAAAACCTAATTAAATATCTTCAAGGAGATTTGAGAAAGTTTTCTGCAATCAACAAGATTTATTGCAATCACAATTCTTTGTTAAAAAACAAAATTATAAAAGAAATATTCAAGCCAAAATCATATAATGAAGATACAAAGGATATAACCAAAAGATTATTAAATAATCAAGTTACTCTTTCTGAACATTTAACAAGTTTAAATGAGACTGACCGTACAATTGTAGGTTTGCTTTGGCATGAAAATATTGTTGATGTTCTTTCTAAAATACCAAAGGAAAAATCATTTCCATTTTATCTTAAGGCACTTGATAATATTTGTTATGCAGATTATATTGATAGAGTTACTTTTCAAAAGCAGATTTGGCAATTTAATGAAATGAGTTCACTAATAAAAACGTTTCACACAAATAAAATGTATCATGAAACATTTGAAAAGAAACCAAAATATAATCCAGCAGAAGTAAGATTTACAAAAGTTTTAACAAAGTATAGCACAGAATATAATAATTCATTATTTATACAAAATCTTTGTCAACAGCTTGGTATGGATAAAAAAGACACTTTTTCATTCTTTTTACAACTTCGTAATAATTACACCGACGAAGAAATATATAACATGTTTGAATCATATGATATTTCCAAGTTGGATATTAATAGAATATACAGATATCTTGATAAATATACAAAAAGATATGTTGAACCTGATGATGATGAATGTAGTATTTAAGTTTTTGAATAATATCAATTACAAAAGTTATTTTTGATATTATTATTTTTAATTCCATTCATCGTCATCATTTTGAGTGCTTTCAGTAACATTTTTCTGCGATGAAACTGCTACTTCACCAATACCATGCTTACGACGGCGAATCTCAAGGTAAGCTTCTTTATCAAACTTATCATCGGGAAACATTTTTTTTACATCGTTATGCCATTGATAAGCTGCTTTTCCAGAAACTTCTACTTTTTGATGTCTCGAATATTGCTCAGGACTATCATAATACAAAAAGTTAGGTGTTTGATTCGACGGATCCCAGCGAGATCTAACATATCCCCTACTATCACATGTACCACTTGAATCTATAACTTGATAAAGTCTAAGTGATTCATAACTTCCCTGACAAAAATTGTACCTTACACCTGTTACAGCATTTATGCAAAACCCACCATGACGAGTTGGAAAATAACGTCTACGTCTCATTTTTACAGCATTTCCTTGGTGTGACATATGGTCATTATACTCTGTATAATCATCATCTTTTTGTTTCTTACTTGGCATTCTCTTGTTATTATATACATATAATAAGTCACTTTCTTTAAGCATATTAGATTATCTATATTGCATTTTTTTCACTAATAGTCAAAGATACACCTTTATCCATGTCATGTTTCTCACTTATTTTTAATAACCTATCATAATCTTTTTGTTTTTCTTGCATGTTCTTTATTTTTTCTTGCATTAATTGAATTAGATAATCTTTTTGTTGTATTACAGCATTCATTTTATGCATTTCTTGTTGTGCTTTTTGAATAAACTGTTGTTGCTGTTGTAATATACTAACTATTTGTTGTGTGGTAAGCATTTGTGGAGGACCATCCCCTTGCTGAATTAATACTTGACCTTGTGAAGCCAATCTAGTAGCCATGGCTTCAGCATCTTTACGTCTTTTTTCTTCAATCTCAATAATTTGTTTTAATACATCTGGTTTCATAGAAGGTTTTCCTGGTTCATAATTTTTCAAATCTTTTTCAATATCATTCATATAAAACTTTCTAACTTCAGCATCTTTGATAAATAACTCTACCTTCTTATCAGATTCTCTAACAAATTTTGGATGTGGATTTTCTAGCAATTTACGTTTATCAAATGTGTTATGTTCATGAGAGAAAACTAAAATTGTTTTAATAGGATCTAATTGAACAAATGGAACTGTATAATTTTTTAAAAATGCTTTTTCTTCAGCCAAAGCTGCATCATCTTCATAAGCTGTATCTTTTAGTAGTTCCTTTTTAAAAGCAAAAGTTCCAGCTGTTGCATGATTAGGCCCATAAGGTCCAAACTGATAAATCTTATCAATATGCTTGAAATAAATATAAATCTCACTTGAACCAGCACACAAAACATCAGGATTAGTCATTAGCATTTCTACACTATGAGCTACTCTTTCGGGTGGATAATAATCATCGTCATCCATATAAACAATTATGTCACCCTTTGATTTTTGATGCATAATATTTCTTTTTTTACCTAATGGCATTTTTTTATCATAGCTGAAATAAGACACTTGGGGATGATCTTTAACTAGATCTTCTATTTTATCTGTACCATCATCTATAATAATCCACTCCATCTTATCTTTTGGATAAGTCTGACTATCAAAACATTTAATTATATGTTTTATGAAAGGTCTCCTGTTAAATGTAGGTGTACAAACGCTTACAAAGGGTAATTCTAATGCCATTCTTATTAATTTCATTATTTAATATTTATACTGTTTCAAATGTAAACATTAAAATGCTAATGTTTTAATCAATAAAATTATTAATAGTCCTAATGCTGAATATCCAACAGAAGGCACTAAAAACTGAAATGCAGATCCTACTACTAATGCACCAAACAAAAATCCAAAAAGATTCTTATTACAATGTGCAATACTTGCTACCACCTTTTTGTTTATAAGTAACGGCGCACCTACTATCAAAAAGAGAAATAAAAATGATTGTAAAAATGGTACCGTATAACATATCAAACATATTGGCAATATGCAGCACATATAAACTACTCCCCACCACCATTCTTCTCTAAATCCACTTATTATTGAAATAATTACTGATCCTATACCAGCAACTAACATACCCAAAAGTGATTGAAAAGGTGCAATAAATAAAAAAGACCAGTCAGGAAAGTCTCTTATAATTGGAAACCCATATATTTTTTTCCAACACTCTCTAGAAAACATATATGTTTTTGCAACTACTAAAGCAAACCAATTTTTAAATGTTCCTTCTCCTTCACTACTTTTATCATACATTGAATAAGGCCACCCATAAACATTTCCATTTAATCCAGCTTCATCAAGTATATTAACACTTGGTCTTGAAATATTTGGTCCTGAAAATGAGAAACTTCCTCTATTACATTTTCCATTACCTCCGCTCATACGTGGTTTTGTTATGTAACTTTCTAATTCTGTAGGAAAATATTTATCTAAACTGGATTTATCACTTCTAGCATAAAATATTGAACAAGATACCAACAAAGTAATAATTAAAATAGTTAATAGATTTTGAAAAACACTCTTAAAAAAGCCTCCCCAATCATTTGTTGTTCGTTCAGTATCTGTTTTAGAATTATTTTTAGATTTATCATCTATAGCTTTAACTGATGGATCATCGATACTTGACATAACTATATATAGTTACTATATAAAATCAGAATTATTTCTCACTAATCTATAGATGAAAGGTATTTATTTTCTCTCTTTTGTATTTATCTTAATATTAATAGCTCTAGGATTTTTTATTCCAAAAAATAGTATGTGCTTATCTCAACAATACTTATATTTTGGTGCACCAGGATTTATTCGCGAAGGCTTTGATATTGATGGAGAAAGATGGAAAAGGTATAACCAAAGTATTATAAATGCTTCTCCATGCTATCCATATAGCCAAGCCACCCATATACCAACAAACTTCGCAATTGAATTGCAAAAAAACACTTGGAACTTTAATAATAAGGTAAGTGAAAAAATCGCTACTACACCACCTGTAGGTAATATTTATACTGTTAACTATCCGTGTAGAAAGTCTCCTATTAGTTATACAAATAATATTTATAATAATTGTTCTGCTTTTCCGTCTAATACTTGTTCACCGACAAAAATATATTTAACTAGATAAATAATAAAATATAAAAATTATTTATCTGGAAAACTCTAAACCACCAATTCCATTTGACAGTATTAGAACATTATATCTCTCTTCCATAACAGTCATATCATATGTATATTCAAAAACACCCCATGATGGTTTCTGTATGCCAATCACTTCACCATCTAAATTACAAATTGTTTTAACTTGAGCTTCCTCATCTAAAATTGGGTACATAGTTTCTACTTCAAATGTTATGTTTGTAAACTTACTCATATTCATTGCTCCACTTGGTTGAAAATCAAATGGTGATGTATTTAAACAAAAATTATAAGAAAATAAACCATCCGGTGCATTTCCACTAGTTCTAACATACTTTTCTACATAATTAACTACTCCTGATGGTTGAACATTTTCTCTATACTTACCATCAACCAAAAGACCCCATGAAGACATAATATCTTTTTGATTCATTGGTTGATAAACACCTGTCCAGAAAATACCTGTTGGATTCTTGTCTAAATCTTCACTTGGGTAATAACTAATACCACTACAATCTCCTATGTATGGTTTATTAGTTGATGAGTTTGGTATATAAACATTAAATGGTAAGACCCCATCATACGGCCAATTAGTGTAATTTGACCATTCATTTCGCATTGTAGCATCACTTCTTTGGAAAAACCACATCCAATTACAAACAAGGCCTTGAGAAAAGATGTCTTGTCTTTTTGAGCCTACAATATCATTATAAGTTTTAGTATAGACTTCTTTTATTAAATATCTTTGTTCTTCTCTCGCAAACTTTTCAACTTCTCTATCTGACAAAAATCCATATGTTGCAACTAGATGCACATCTGCTGCCCAGTCAGTTCTCTTACTAGGCCATATATCATTATTAGTTGGATATATGTTGACCTCAGGTGGTTGCTGTAAAAACTTATAAAAAGAATATGTTGGATCAGCAAAATTAGGTTTCCTGTAGTAACCTACATCACTTACCGCTTCATCAGTTTTCATACTAATATTTCTTACAACAAAAAGGTCTTGTACTGGTTTTATGGTAACTTCTATTGTCATCTCTACATATTGTAATGAAACTAGTGGCAAAGCCATCTTAGATGCTAGGGTAAACCATATATTTAGAGGTACATAGATTTGTCTTGCTCTTATTGATGGTTCTGCTCCAGCTTTGTCATAATCATCTGTATTACCAACCATGGCATTTGGGTAAACATTTACTCTACCATAAGCATTTGCTGGATCATTTAATTCAACAACATTTCCTGTCATTTTGTAATAAAGTTCTTTTTTTGCTTTATCAAAATCTCTCTCTACAAGATTGTACATATATTGTCCTGTAAACTCTTGTATGGTCTGTCCGCCAATTTTAAATCTGATTGTTTCAATCATTTGAGAACCCAAGTTTTTAATCCATTTAAACTCATATGGTTGCCAAGTATGTGTTGGGGCTTCTGGTGCAGAATTACATATTGGTGGAATAACAGGACTCCAAATATTAGGTAAATCTACAACTAGATAAGTATCCATTAACAAATCTCCATAACGTGGTACTTTAAACTCAAATACCGATTGATCAGTCATTCTTAATTTACGTTGTCCATCAAAATCAATTCTAAACTTTTGAAGACCAAAATTAGTATACTGAGAATATGTAGTGGTAAAAAACGTTTTTTTAGGATTACCATTAAGTATTACATTTTGATTACCATAAGCTACTAAGTTCATTAAACCTCCTGGCATTATATAGAACACGCGGATAATATTTAAACAAATTACGATGGATATTTTATTTTAATCCATTAATATAGTATATGGAAAACTTAAAACAAGCAACAAAAATGTTAAAAAGTGCTACCATTAGCCAATATATTGTTTTAGCTCTATGCGCTGTAATTATATTACTTATGCTAACCTGGGTATGGAACAAATCTAAACTTGATGAATCCAATTGCATTAGAATGGATGAGTTATATAATGAGTTTCCAACATTACATTCACTTAATCCAGCTAACGTAGAGTTTTCACACAACTTGAGAGATTACTATATTAAGACAGCTTACAATGCATGTTGTGCTGGACAATTTAAGAATGACTTTGTAAATATTTGTGCCCTTAAGAACTGTATTAAACAGGGTTGTCGTTGTTTAGATTTCGAAGTTTATTCTGTAGACAACAAACCTGTTGTTGCTACATCTTCTGTTGACAATTATTCTATTAAAGAAACATATAACAGTGTACCATTTGCTGATGTATTACAAACTATTAATGATTATGCTTTTGCTGGCGGCACTTGTCCAAATCCAAATGATCCTTTAATTATTCATCTTAGGATTATGAGTAATAACAGAAATATTTATAGTGAAATGGCTAGTAACTTAGAATCAGCATTATCAAGTCGTATCTTAGGACCTAAATATAGCTTTGAAAACAGTGGTGAAAATCTTGGTGCTTTACCATTAAAAACATTTTTAGGTAAAGTAATTATTGCTGTAGATAAATCTAATCCTTTGTTTGCGGACACCGAATTAGATGAATATGTAAATATATCTAGCAATTCAATTTTCATGAGATGTTTAAGGTACTCAGATGGTATAAAGTATGCTCCTGATATGAACGAAGTTGTTGAATATAATAAGAAATGTATGTCAATTTGTTTACCTGATATATCTGCAAGCGATTCTAATCCCTCTCCATCATTAGCAATGAAGTTTGGATGCCAGATGGTTGCTATGTGTACTCAAAACTTTGATGCCAATATGGAATATTATGATGAGACTTTCGATAGTGCAGGAACAGCATTCATATTAAAACCTAAAAATCTTAGATTTGTACCTACTACTATTCAAGCTCCTCCTGCTCCAAATCCAGCTTACTCCTATAAAGAAAGAGAAACTAAAACAGACTATTATTCATTTACAACATAATAATGTATATTTTATCAGACATATATATATACATTATGAGCGCTTGCAAAAAAAATCTTACATTCAAAGAGAAAGAACTGGCTATTCTTAGAGCAGCAGTAGATCTAGCTGAAGAAAAAGCTGGAAGAAAAATTGCTCAATCTGAAGAAGTAAAAAAAATTATTACTATTGTTGAAAACTTTCTAAGAAAGAAGAAACTCATTTGTTATGGTGGAACAGCCATAAATAATATACTACCTGTAGGAGATCAATTCTATAACAAAGATGTTGAGATACCTGATTATGACTTCTTTAGCCATTCTGCTTTATCTGATGCAAAAGAGCTAGCTGATATTTATGCTGATGCAGGTTATACCGACGTTGAAGCAAAATCTGGAGTTCATCATGGAACTTTTAAAGTTTATGTCAATTTTATTCCTGTTGCTGATATTACATATATTCCAAAAGCACTTTTCAACTCACTTTCAAAAGAATCAATAAAAATAAATGGTATACTTTATTCGCCACCAAACTATCTTAGAATGGGTATGTACTTAGAATTATCTAGACCTAGAGGCGATGTAAGCAGATGGGAAAAGGTTCTTAAAAGACTTATTCTTTTAAATAAGAACTATCCAATGCAAAATCCCAAATGTGATCATATTAATTTTTTAAGAGACTTTGAGGGAACGCAGGATGATGCAAATGATATCTATAAAATTGCTAGAGACAGCATAACGAATCAAGGATTGGTATTTTTTGGTGGATATGCATCATCTCTCTATTCAAAATACATGCCAAAAGATAAGCGTAAAATGTTTGAGAATAAAAGTCCAGACTTTGATGTATTATCTGAGGATCCAGAAACATCAGCAACTATTATCAAAGAAAGACTTTCCGATGAAGGCTTTGAGCATGTGCGAGTTCATAAACACGCAGGTTTCGGAGAAATTATTTCTGAACACTACGAAGTTGAAGTTGATGGTGATACAGTAGTTTTTATATATAAACCTCTTGCATGCCATAGTTATAATGTAGTTAGAATTGCAGGTAAAAAAATAAAAGTTGCCACTATTGATACTATGCTTAGTTTCTTTCTAGCATTCTTATATGCTGATAGACCTTACTATGATCATGATAGAATTATCTGCATGGCACAATACTTATTTAAAGTACAAGCAAAAAATCGCTTACAACAAAAAGGGGTTCTTAAAAGATTTAGTTTACAATGTATAGGTAAGCAAAAAACTCTTGAAGACAGCAGAGCTGAAAAAAGTGCTATGTTCGAAAAATTAAAAGGTAAAAGAGGTACAAAAGCATTTGACGAATGGTTCTTACGCTACGCTCCTGGTGAAAAGAAAGCTATAAAAGCAACTATCGCTGCTAAGAAAGATAAGAAAAGGAAAACACGTAATAACAAAAAACGTAAAAAACGTAAAACAAGAAAGAAGGGTTTATTTGGGTTTTAAATAACAATAATATATAATGATAACCAACTATATATTATTAATTATTCTCTTTTTTATGGCAATTTCTCTCTATAAACACTTCTCTATCTTGTTTGATAAGGTTGAGAACTTTGACTCAAAGAAGAATTGCATGAAATTAGGTTATACACTTGACTTCTGTTCTAAAATACCATTAGAAACATCTGGACCATGTTATTGCCCTGCAGGAAGAGAAGCATATGTTAGATATAATAGATGTTACTGTCCTACTTATATTTAGTCATGTAATTTTCCTATTATATCTTTCATTGTTTTAACAAAGAATGTTTTTACTAGTGTAACTAATTTATTTTGTTCTATAGAGTTTGGAATGTTGATTGTTGAGAGAAAATCTATAATAATAGAAAAAATCATGCATGATAGATAAAATACATTTTGTTGCATTATTTTTGCAATACTCCAGTTTTTATACCATGATAAACGTTGACTTTTATTATCTGTAAAAAACATAGATGCATCACTAACACCTTGAAGTACTCTATAATGCTCATTTTTTTCATTCTGTGTCACTATAGATTTAACTAAATCACTATTATTTTTAATTAATTCAATATACAAAATATCATTCTTCGTTTCTTTAAAAATATATGGCACTATTCCATCTATAAAGTTTCCTTCTGTTTTTGATTTACCATCAATTAATAAAGGTATATACATTGACCTGACTATTACACTTACTAGATGATCCCTACTATCATAATTACTTACAACACAATACTTACAGTTAGTTATATCATTATAGTTTATAAAACATCTATTATCAAGTATTTTTTTCATATCATCATCACTTTCAAAAGTATTATAAACAAAATCATGAATATAATCTTTTAAACATGAAATATCACCATTAGTTTTTAAACAAGTTTTTAATTTATGAAATATTGCCTCGTGTTTATCAAATGTGTTCGATAAATATGTTATTATCATAGGTGCGCCCACACTACAACCAGATAGTTTATCAACTTTAATTTTTCCTTCATTTTCTAATTGTTTTATTACCATTATACTCCCTAATGCCATACCACCATTGAATGCACCACCACTAATAACTAGATCAATATTTAATTTATTAGGAAAAGTAATATTTTTTGTAACAGCTTTAATATAATCAGTTAGAACTTTGATACTACTCATTTATTATTGAAATATATAAAACAGATAAGTTTTATGCGTAAAAATATAAAACTAATATAAAATGTTATATTATAAATGTCTGATAATCGACCAAGTTGGGATGCTTATTTCAAAGAAATAACTTCCGTTACTGCAAAACGTTCTGCATGCGACCGACTTCACGTTGGATGTTTACTAGTTAAAGAAAACAGAATAATTTCACAAGGTTATAATGGTTATTTACCAGGAGCTCCACATGAACAAGTTATGCGCGATGGGCATGAAATAGCGACAGTTCATGCGGAGCAAAACGCTGTAACTGATTGTGCAAAAAGAGGAGTTTCATGTAACGATGCAACTGCATATATAACTCACTATCCATGTATTAATTGCATGAAGATTATGTGTGCTGCTGGAATTAGTAAAATAAAATATATTGACGATTATAGAA
>MDSZ01155462.1_pt1 | contig 14474 bp, 20 predicted proteins | sample 811201 | NCBI WGS metagenome assembly MDSZ01 (sample SAMN05326647, study PRJNA326480) | marine metagenome | isolation source: seawater | place: Indian Ocean: North | collected 2010
AGGAAACGAGTTGCACGGTCAACATTTGCAGGTGCATGTCCCGCTCTTGCAGCAACTGCTTGAGGGCATCAACACGGGGCAGGCTGACCCCCAGCAGGTATTGCCTATGCTACAGGCATTCTACCAGCACATCAGCGAAACGGTCCAGTTTGCTGCGGGTGACCCCGCCTTGGAAGGACTGGTTGGCCAGACTAATCAAATCCTTCAGTTTGCTGAAGAAGCCATCAATAATACGATGAAGGCGCTGGAAAAGATCCAGCGAGACCAAGCTGAAGCGGCACAGGAAGCTGGGGGAGAACAACAACAAACTGGTCCTTCTGAAGTTGACATGAAGCTACAGAAGGCTCAGGTTGAAATGCAGATCTCCCAACAGAAAGCGGAACTTGATATGGCGCTCAAACAACGCAAGTTTGAGCAGGAACAAGCCATGCGGGATGCAAAAGCCGCGCTTGAGTTCCGAGAAGACTATTCATAATGCCTCAGAAAAAGAAACCCACTGTTCCGATTAAGCTGGAACATTGGTTCAATGATACTAAGTCTGTAGAGCAGCTACGAGAAATTGTAGCGGACCCTGCCTTACAGCAAGCTGTTGCGATTTTAAAAGAAGCCGCTGGACCTACAGTTACTTCTATTGGATCAGATCCACAGGAGAACAGCCACAAATTGAGCTGGTATGCAGGTTACAGGGATGCTTTTAACGATCTGGAAAAACTCACCAAACGACCCAATTCAAATCAGCCACCAACTATTGACGAATGGACTCACATTCAGAATCCGTAGCCGAGCCAACAGCAGTCGAAGAACTTCCTGACGCTGGCGAACAACTTTCTTTCGAGGCATCATTGGACGCAGCTTTTGCTCGTCTGGATGAGGCGTCTTCTGGGGAGCCTGAACAGACAGAACCTTTTGATGACAAAGCTGTCAATAAGGTTGAACAGGCTGATGAAGCCGAGCAGCCAGCCGAACCTGAGCAGCCAGCCGAACCTGAGCAGCCAGCCGAATCTGAAGAGCAGGAACCCATTGAATCTTTAACTGAAGATATAGGAGACGACTGGACTCCGAAAGCAGCATCTCGATTTAAGCAACTGAAGACGGAGTTGAAGTCCAGTAAATCAGAGTTGGACATGCTGCGTCAACAGCAGCAGGAATATGAGTCTAAGATCAAGGAACTGACTGGACTTACAGAAAGTAAAGATCTTGAAGCTCTCCAAGAGAAACTATCTGTTTACGAAAACCAGCAGCTTCTGAACAATCTGGAAGCTACTGACGCCTATAAAGAAGCTGTAACTAATCCTTTGGCTGCGTTGGTTTCACAAGCAGAAGAAATTGCTGATAAATATGATGTCGATGCTGATGCTCTTGTAGACATTATGGGTTTACAAGACCAGCAGCAGCAAGACGAGCAACTCAGCGAATTGCTCCCTTCCGCGACTGACCGCGATAAAGCTCGTTTATACCGCATTATAGAAGACATCGACCCTATTATAGCCCGCAGGGACAACTTATTCCAGAATGCAGAGCAAGCTTTGGCCGAAGCTAATGCTCTTTCGGAGAAGAAAGAGATGCAATTAGCTGCTGAAAAGGCAGAACTCCGTGCCAATGTTACGCGAAATGTTGTTGAGCGGGTCAACCAGAAGCTTCCTTTTTTGTCAGGAATTGATGGATTGGACATGGATAAAGTCCAATCACAGGCTGCTGAAAGCGACCCGTCTGTAATTCACCCCGTTGACTACGCTTACAACGCTGTCTCAGCCCAACTTCTGCCGACTGTTGTTCGAGAATATGTGTCGATGAGGAAAGAAAACGAACTTTTGACCGATAGATTGGCTGAATACGAGGGTGCGGAGCCTACCGTTTCTGGCCAAGCCAAACCGTCCGTGGGGGCTACAGGTGTTGCAGACGACATGTCATTTGAGCAATCTATTGATAAGCTTCTTGGTGGGGCGTAACCCCTACCTTGAAATTTGATCTTCTTTGTGGGAAAATAGACCCGCAATGGAAGATAACTCCAAGCCAGATTCCAAGATAGCCCTTTATGCGGGCCTTGCCGTCCAAGCTGCGGGGATAGTCTGGTGGGCTTCTAACCTGAGTTCCGAAGTCCAGCATAACGATTTTCAGATCCAGATGATGGGTCGTGATGTGGCCAAAAATTCGGATTTTGTGGAAAAATGGCCAAGTGGCAAATGGGGCAGTGGGGAACTCCCTTCGGATACACGACAGGATCTTCATATCTCAGAACTCCAGAAACAGGTTAATAAGCTGACGGAAGATCTCTACACTTTGAAGGGGACAAAGGGCGAATAAATCTTCCTATTGACAATCCTAAGTTTTTGTTTAGGATGCTCTCCAGTGACGGTTGCTCTAGCCACAAAATAGTTCTAGTCACTACCACTGGGCTATGTCCCTTATAGAAGAACGCTGGTTGCTCTAGCCATTAAGTAGTTCTAGGAAGCGGGATTCCTCTACATTTTGTTTTGACCTCTGCCCCCCACTGGGGAGGACGGTCTATTTTCCTTAACCTTCTAATCATTTTTTACAATGGCTATTACCCAACCACATACTCACTCGACTTCGGTTCTTGCGAATATCGAGCACGTCCTCACTTCTGAGGCGAATCGTATCGGGCCGGATATCCATAAGGCTACCCTCCACACTAGCCCTTGGATCGACCTGATTAAGCAGTCCACCTTCCCTGAAGGAATGGGCTATCAACTGAGCACCCTCATTTACGACCGCGCCCTCCCTGTTGGAACGCGCGTCGGAGGCACCCACCTTGGAACGGGTTCTGAGCAGGCTATCGGGCCAACTTGGACTTCCCTCGTCGAAAACACCGCCAGCAGCCACGTTGGTCGTGTTGATGACTCTGCTCTCGACACCCGTCTGGAAGACAATGCCCGCATTGACTTCACACGCAGACTCAGGACTTACCAGCTTGAAAGAGCTGTTGTTGAGTCTCCCCGCATCAACGTCGAAGACCTTCGATTTGCTGCACACCGGACTGAGCAGCTTCGGGCGATCATGGACCTCCTCAAAGAGTCCACCCGCCATTCGTGGGAAGAGCGTTACCGCGACGAGTACGCAAAAATTTGCGACAACATCGTTATTTGTAAGTCTTCTAGCACTGCGGTTTCAACTGGTAAGACAGGAAGTGACACCCCCACCTCTGGTGGTGACTTGTCCACTGGTGGAACCAACATTGACCAGATTACAGCCAACATCTCCAACAAGGTGCTGGATGACATCTACTTCAAGTTGATCCGCGCTGGAGCAGGCAGTAACTCTTACGGTCGTGAAAACGGTCGTCCGGTGTTCTCTCTGGTTCTTTCTTCGGAAGCATCCTACCAGCTTCAGACTGAAGCCGGATTCCGCGATGACGTTCGTTACAACAACGCAGCCGTCTCTGACCTGATCGCACCCCTTGGTGTTGAGAAGAGCTTCAGAGGTTTCTACCACTTGTGCGACGACATGGCTCCTCGCTACAATCTGGCTGCTTCTGGTTCGGGCGACCTTCTTGTTCGGGAGTATCCCTTCAAGCACAACGACACCACTGACATCGTTGAGGTTAATGCCGATTACGATAGTGCTCCTTTCGAGGAAGCATTTGTTCTCGTTGACAACGTGATGGAGTCTCTGATTCCTGCCCCAATTTCTGGCGGTAGCGGAGTCAATTTTGATCCCGTCAACTACAAGGGCGACTTCAAGTGGACGAACATCCCTGACGTTACTCTGAATCCTGATGGCACTATCGGGTTCTTCAGAGGAATCATGGCGAGTGCCTCCAAGCCGATCAAACCTGAGTTTGGTTACTCGATTGTCTTCAAGCGCACGAGCACCACGCCCGCTGCGTAAGGTTTCATAGCTAGTGGGGGCGGCGGTTTATAACCCCGTCGCCCCCGCATAACCCACTTACGATCATGCCTACTCTTGATGATTTACCAACCTTAGCGGAGAACGTCGCAGTTGCTGCAAACGACACTATTGTTGTTTCCAATGAAGATTTCGATGGCGGTAGCAAAATACAACAGGTTCCCGCAGCTCTTGCAGTTGAAGGATTCACCCATGCTTGGGTGGTGAACTACGACAACCAAACGCTGGCTGCTGATAGCTCAGGAACAGCGGCAATCAGCCTTTATACATTTTCTGCTAACCAGATTGTAACAAAGGCTCGTCTTATCGTTACTGAAGCGTTCACAAACAGCGCCACAATGAACACTTGCCCGATTGATGTTGGACAAAGTGGAGATTCTGGCGACGACGACATTATTGATGAGTGTGCAGGACACACTATCGGTTTTGAAGAAAACTCTGGAGCCTCTTTAACTGGAGACAACGAAGCACAAAACTTCACTCCCACGGCTGACGGCACTCTTGAGTTGACCTTTAAGCCCAGTGATAGTGCAACTACGAATAACTTTACTGCGGGTCAAGTTGTTCTGTTGATGGCAATTACCACAATCAGTGATTACAAGGATCTCGTTCCTGCAACTGAGTAATCACACCCACAACCCTAACCATAAATCCCGAACCCTGAATTATCCCTTCGGGGTTCGGGATTTTTCTTTGATATGACCGACGCAGAAAAAAAAGCAAAAATCGCCCAGCTAAAGGCTGAGATTGCATCGCTAGAAGCGATGACCACAGAGGAAGAGGTTGCTGAACAAGAAGCAGCAGCAGCAGAAGCTATAGATAAAGCTATTTCCGAAACCCTCACGAGGAGCGTTAAAGTAGATGAAGAAGCTATGGAACAACCATTAGAGGGGGCATTCTATGGAGCTGATGCCACGGCATCGGAAGAAGATGTGGCGCAGATGGAGGCAGAAGCAGCAGCAGAACCAGACTGGCAGGATCAAGAACCCACAGGCCCTGACGATCCCAGATATGCTGAACCAGAACCAGACTGGCAAGATCAAGAACCCACAGGCCCTGACGATCCTAGATATGCTGAACCTTCTGAAGAAGAAGCCCTTGCCCTTTTCGATGTAGTACATGGAAAAGGAAGCTTTGATCCAAAGTCCAGCATGGATGCGGGTAAGCTCAAGCAGATCAAGCAGAACTTGCTTCGTGAGGACTACCAAGGTCTCTCTCCAGTTCAGTTTGCTTTGAAAATGTATCGGGAGTCTGCCTGATGCATAAAGACGGAAATTTAGTACCAGTTGATGCCCCTGAGAATAAACAGGGGCATCAATCTGGCTCTATTGATGAGGGGCATCAAATGGTGATGCACCAGCTCAACAACCTGCACCAGAATGCGTGTGAATTGTTGGAGCATTTATCTGAGTGCTCAACTCCCCATTTGAAAGAAGAATGGGTTAAAAAAAAGATAATTCTTGCGACCGATTATCTAGATTCAGTCCGAGACTACGTTATGAGCGGGCACGGAGGAAAGATGGAAGCCGATAAAGGCGACGGGTTCTTGGTCATGGTTGAGCAGCAAATGCCCAAGCCCAAGTATTGAATTTTGGGATACAACCCTGTAGAGTAAGTTTATGGCCACCAGTATTTCAGGCTCAGTTTCTCTAGTCTATGGGACACACAACCATAGTGAGACGTTCAATGCTACCGCGACCGCGTTAAGCCACACCGACCCGCGCAGAAATTATGTTGCGGGTGGTGGCAGGGCCACTGCAACTGGGGCAGCTTTAGAAGCTGGTGGGGTTAGTGCTACCCATGAAGGTCTTTTACTCATAAAGAACACCAACACAACGGGTCATTTGCTAATCGCTTTAGACGGCGACAGCAACTACGACATAAAGATCCCTGCTGCTACGGCGAACCTGATATCAGTTGGGGACCAAGGGCTTGTGTATATCAAAACAGCGGCGGCTAACCTGACGGGGCATGGGGTGGCCTCAGTAACAACAGCGGGCGTAATCACGTTTGATTCTGCGGTTACAACAGCAGGGACTTATCTAATGTTTGCCACCGCCAATCCAGATCATTCCCATGCCGTGACTGGCACTTCTTTTATAATGAAGACAACTTCCGACAGTTCCACTACTGGGACGGTATATGAGTTGGACGGCACCACTAAGAAAGATCTAAACACAGGGACTGTTTACAGTGGTAGCACTGTCGTTACCCTGAACGCAATCGTTGACTACCGCTACACCCTCACAGAAGCATAATTTAACAACCAACAATCATGGCAACATCAAACATCGACAAACAATCCTTCGGTCAGGCGGGGGCGACCATGCTCACAGGCACTGAAGGTGTGGCAAAAGACATCTGTGCTATCCTTATTATTGAAGATGCTATCTTCGATGGGCATGGCAGTGACACCAGTGACAAGTCTATCTGGGACGAATTGACGGATTCAGCCACAAACGGTAAGAAACTTCTTCGGAGTGATTCTGCCGCTGATGGAGTAACCGTCCCTGCTGGAGTAACAATTTACGGACAATTTAGATCCGTAAAACTCCGTTCTGGAACCGTCCTCTGCTACCACGGAGCCTAATGCGTTTAGGACAGTCACTTGGTCTGGCCGCGCACCAGAAGAAACCTTCCGCTGCGGCAGCAACGCCTATGCTGCTGGACAGGGACGGGATGCCCACGGCTACTGTCGCGTTCAGTTTGCGTAAGTTGCGGGAAGACTACACAGGATACGCCATTAAAGTTAGGCGAGCCTCCGACGATGTCGAAGTAGACGTAGCTTTCGATGAGGCCCCTTCTACGGATACAGGCACCCCACAGGTAACTGGCGCTTCTGGAATCACTGTTACTTCGGGCAGTTACAGTGGAACAATGACTTTGTCCGCGTTCACTTCAGGGACAACGGCCCATGTGACTACGTGGTATGACCAAGTGGGGACAGCAACAAATGCCATCCAAACAACTGCGGGGTCTCAGCCGCCCCTTTTAGGCGACTTTAGCGCGTTGGACTTTAGCGCGGCTGAAAGGCTGAGAACAACATATGTCCCAGCCGAAGGGGGTGACGGAACAAATGTTGGGGACTCAAACACATGGTTGGCTGTGTCTAAGTATATTGACACTGACAACGACAGGCATGAGCTAGTTGCCGCTTATTATTATTACCCGGCGTATGGCCGCGCTTTGTATGTTGAAGGGGACACGTACCGATTCGACGTAGGGGGCGGGGCTTCTGGCACCGATATTGATGTTCTAAACAGCACGGTTACTGCCAGCACCTCTAGCATTGATGTCAACATTGCTTCTTATATGCCCGCCGAGTCGGGCAATGAGATGCAAATGAAGGTAAACGGGACCGATAGGTCGCCAGCAAGCTCTTCTCACAACGTCAATTCGTTTGGTAACGGCTATCTCTACATTGGGTATGCCAACTCCCCTTATGTGACCACCGACGAGTGGGACGGGCAGGTGTATGAGGTAGTATGTTGGGAGAACACTGCCGCATTTGCTGCATCAAGCGCAACCGCTGGAACTGTTTGGGACGACGTTGAAAACTTTTACGGACTGTAATGGCAAAATACTTACATTTTGAAACGAAGTCAGGGGCCGCAAACCGCAGCAAAGAACTGTGGGGTGGCGATGAAAACGCTGTTACGCAGCACCTTTACGAGTTCGTGGAAAGTCCCAAGGATTCGGGAGGTAGCTTTCTTATTGTCCCCGATGATGGTGGTGAGTTGAATGGTGATGAAAAAAGTAATTTGCAAGACCGCGCAGCTTATCTTGAGTGGGCTGAACAATTCCTTGCCCCCGAATAGTGAACCATGCCCATCCAACGCAACCAACCTTCGCCAGAACGCCAGAGCGTCCTTACGTTCGTATCACCGAGCGTAGGAGACCTTCTGTTCTACGAAACGGTTGATGCGAAGACGGTTGGGGCTGGGTCTGCGGTTGCTATTACTAATGCAACAAAGGCTACCCAGAATCTAGATTTAGTTTCTGGGTATCACGGCCCTGAGTATGACGGGGGCGGCACGGTTGTTGGTAATCTGGTAACTCTTACGGTAGCCTCACATTCCTTCGTTGTTGGAGATTATGTAACTATCGAAGACCTTGGGGCAAGTGGGGTCGAGGCAAATGGCACACATAGAGTTGTTAATGTCCCCGGAAGCGGGTCATTCAAAGTCTTTATCCGCGCTATTAAATCGGGGGGTAGTTATGCAGATGTCGGCACATTGACTGTGTCTAGTACCACTCGCGCATATAAAGCGCACCCAAGCTACGGCACACCTCACCCCGACACAGAAAATTTTTACCGACATAAGCTGTGCCACGTTAAACAAGCCGACCCCAACGGGTTGTTTTTCCAATATTACTATGCAGCAGAGAGGGAGTTTCAAGACGACTATAACTTTGAGTTTAGTCAGTCGGACATAGGTGGAAACAAGTACGATACGGTCACTCGCACTTATGTGATTGAGCGAGCTGATTTTTCAGATACCGATGACCAGTATCAGGCAGGCGACCCGATGCCCGACCCTACCGACCAATTTTCTGCGGAAGATGTTATCGTTTACGACAACAATAGTGATCCTGATGAGCAGCTATCTACTAAAGATTACATTCTGCTGACTCGTCAACAGAAGAGAATAGGTGATCAAGAATTGGATGGATTGTTCGTAGTTGAACAACGAGTCTATTTCAGGAGGGTAGACATCTCTACCCATAAATTGGACCCCGCTACTGAGGGCATTTTACGCACGGTAGAGAAATTAGTTTGCAGAGGAGAGACATACAGGGCACCTCATGGGGGTGGAGAGAATGTTGTTGGAGAAGAGACAGCAGGCACAGTAGCTTGGGAAGATGAGGCTGTATGGGGGTTGGACAGATCAGGGATTAACCATGAAGCAGAGCAGATAAGCCACGATTGGTGGAAAGTAACTTTGCAGGATGTAATCCCACAAGATTCAGTTGCCCACACTACCTACGGCGCTAACGGCAAAAAAATCCGTGAGTACACCACTTACCAGAATTTCACATGGCCTGCTGTTGTTGATAGTCTGGTTTTTACTACTGCGAATAAGAAAGACGGTAGCAGCAGCACTACAGTAACCGTCAGAAACAAAGATGGTAAGGATGCGTTTAGTGGTCCGACTAAGATGACGGTATTGCAGGTATGGAGCAAAGACGCTCTTACTCCTCCTGAACCCACACTTTTTAAAACCGCGAGTGCTTCCTATAGTGGAATTCAGTTTAGTGTTCGTGTTTCCAACGTGCTTACAGAAGCCATTACCCTTACAGATTTTATTGGGACAAAAGATCCTGTATATAAACTGGGAGAATACGCTTACCCTAAACCTTGGTGTGATGCTTCTAGCCCAACTGATTGGGGTAACCTCGATGATCCTTTTGTTGGGGCCGCTACTCAGCGACCTTTTAGGGGAGGTTATTTACTTGATGTAGTGAAAGTCCATCATCCTTCCTGATAAATGGCCCCTATCGAGCTAGATCCGATCCCTGAGCCAAATTACCCTGTGGGTTCCGAAATGGGATCATCAGAAGGGTCTGGTCATTCTTACGAAAGAGCCGCAGGAGAACTACTACACCGCCCCCATGCGTTCGCGCTGATGCACGGTGATGGTGGCGTAAAGGTTGCTTACGGGGAGCTGCACTATCGGGTCGATTCTTTTGAGTTAAAATTCAATCAGCAAGATTTAACCTGCACGATTGACGATCACCCAGACCACGCCCACGAACACGACCATACCCATACTGTTTCAGGGACTACTGGTGCCGCCCCTTCCAGCAGTGGGTCTGAGTCTGTTACAGGTGCGGCTAATCCTGTGAATACGAGCGGAGATCAAGACAGTGGTGGTGGCTATTATTCAACTGACGGTCACATCCACCCGCACGCCCATACACATACGATTCCTGAACACACCCACACTTTTTCGGATACATCAAGCTCGCCTAATGAGGCTACGACATCAGGGGTTAAAGCCACCGATGGCAGCACATATTCAGGAAGTGGTGGTAATTTATCCCACACCTGTACCGTAAGCCCTGCTCGTATCACATATTGTAGTGGGGCAAAACAGGCAGGTATAGGGAACATAACACAAGTAACTCCCAAAATCGGACCAGAACCAGAAGACTACACGCCTCCCGCTGAAGGCGAAGAAGACGAATGGCCAGATATGGACCCCACAATCCCCAGCATATACCACCAGCTAGTTGGTTATGGGGATGTCTATCTTTGTTGGAAAGTTAATACAGAAAATGTGGCGAACGAAGTAGAAAAGTGCTGGGTTCAGGTAGGCGACCCAGATGGAGATCCTGTTGGGGGTATTACTATGGGCACTACCACTACAGATCGCCGTGCTGCGGGAGACCCTAAAGACTCTACAGGCCAGCCTGAAGGAGATGATAAAGGCGTCTATAAGATAAAATTGGGTACAGTTAATATAGATAGCCAAATAACTCAGAATGTATCTAACGATGTATCTTGGAACACGGTTGTCATGGACCGCCTCCTCACCACTAACGACGATCCTTCCCCTTAATTACTTTTCTCAGCCCATTCAGCCCGCACTCTTGCGATCCCCCAGCGTAGCCTGATACGACCTGCGGCAGTTACCATGATCGCTTCGTCAAAAAGCGTCTGTTGTGGGTGTCCTGATTTAGCTGAAATTTGAAACCAGCTATCTTCATATACTTCTGTGCGGTAGAGAACCTTTGGTCCCCATGCGTTCCATGAAATCTGGAACAACTCAGTGGTGCCCCACTCCCGCTCGTTCTGGGTAAAAGCCATGCCCACTTGCGGCATTGGCGGCGGCGGGACCAGTGTTTTGTTCGGCAGGGTCTTAGACTTCTGAAGCCCTTGGGGTGGGGACAATACCACTCTTCCACCTTTGCCCATCGTCTGGATTACGAGCGTAGAAGGAATAACGACTTCGCCATAGTCTCCGCTGGAGCCAATCTTCTTCCACACACCGTCAAAATAATACCTGTTGTAGTCGCCCCCCTCATCGTAGAGCCACACAATGTCATTTGGCCCGAACCCGTGTGACCTCTCGATACCTGATCGACGCAAAGGGATAGGAATTGGGAACCCCCTATTCAATATGTTGAAACCCTGCGTAACATAGTAGACCATAGGGTCTTGCCGAACATACCCGCCGAAGGCGATCAGCCAGTCGTTGTCGGCGCGTGATTCGATAAAGAACCCCCTGTCGTGCGGGATAGCGTAACCTGACATATCAGCATTCCGGTAACCCACGGCTTTCCAGCCGTTATTAAAGTAGAATTGGAGCCACCTACCCCCCTCTTTCACCCAGACAATGTCGGCTTCTCTATCTTCGGCGCTACCTTCCTGTAGCCCTGACTCGTTATACGGCCCAAAAGTTTGGGCGATTGTCTGGCTGTGAATCCCGTCTCTTGTTCTGGTAACATTTACACTGATCGGCGTAGCTGTATTTGCTTCTACCAGTTCAGTGTGGAACCCAAAAAGAGGGCTTATGGCTTCTTGAGCGAGCGCCGTGAAGGGCAAAATACACGCAAAAAGCGCAGCTATATATGCCTTAACCTCCATATCAACATCTTAGACAACACATGCCAAAAAGCAACCCCCGCTGTGAGGGCCTGAATCTTGACCCTTAACTACCTATCTGATAGTGTGGGTTATGGCCACACTGACCGTACAAGGCGTGGAAGATGCGTTACTGGATATATGCGGTTCCAGAGGCGCTACCGCCGCCCAGTTCCGAAAAGAACTGAATCTTGCCCTCCCCCGACTTTACAACATGGGCATGTGGCGTGACCTGCTTTTTGAGCATGTTGTCACTACTGGATCTGAAACTTTTACGATCCCAGACAATGCTGAATCTATTATTTCTGCTTTGCAAGACCCTACGGGAGACACAGAGGACAGCTCTTACCCCAATCAAGTGTACTCCCAATTCCATGATTACCGCATTGTGGGCAGGAATGACAAAGATGGGAGAAATACTATGGAGGCTTTTGGGATCGTGGACGATGGTTATTCGGCTACTGTCGAGGAGCCTGTGGAGGGTAAGACTTACAGCTTGCGGCTGGCCCCAATTAACCCTGATGGGAACCTCCCTTCCTCTGGGATTATCTATGTCACTTACTCAGACGGGACTGATACGTCTAATCTTGCGGTAGATGAAGATTCATCTTCTCCTACTAATGGGGGCAAATTTACTTTGTCTAGTGCGTCCGCAATGAACACTCATGCTACCGATATTACGAGCATTAGTGAAATCAGGGTAGACACTACTGAGCTATCCAAACCTGTCCAACTGTTATGGGTTGAGACAGGCTCGTCCCCTGAAGTGACTCTCGTAGCAGCTAACAACCTCCAACAAGCTAACCAAGTCACCCGTTATCGCCGCTATAGGGTTTCTAATCCAACCCCTCAGACAATTAAGCTCAGGCTTCTACTAAAACGAAAGTTTACGAAGCTGCTTAGTTCTACGGATGTTGTCTATATATCCAGTCTGAATGCTATTAAGCATGCGATGCTGGGCAATACCGCTGAAGATAACGCAGACCTTGAACGCGCCAATTACCATTGGAGTGTCTGTAACTCTATTCTTGAGGAGCAACTCGATGCTCACAGGGGCGCAGCTAAACCAATGGTTAATTTTGATCCCTCTGGTGTGGGAGCCTACACCTCCAACATGATGTAACCCCCAATTCAATGATCGAATACATTACTGAAAACGCAGAAAAACTTCTGCAAATTGCAGCCAGCGTTATTGCGGTGGCCTCACTAGTCGCAACCATGACCCCGAATGAATCGGATAACAAATGGGTGCAAAGAATATCAGGCGTCATTAGCTGGCTCGCCCTCAACGTGGGTAAGGCTAAGTCTAAGTGAAAGCTTTCCTGCGTCTTCTAACTGCTGCTTTAGAGGCTTATGTCGAATTCGTGCGACTGCAAAGAGACAGACATCTCGACGCTTTGGAAGATCGTCTTGATGCTCTCGCATCTATTGGTGATCCCTCTAGCAAGTTGCTCATGGAACGAGTTGCCCAACGCATCGACCGCGAACGCCAGCGCCTTATACGATCCTCCGACGATCACTCTGATCGAGGGGAAAACGTATGAGTTCTGCGAGGGGAGTTTGGTAGGGCGAGAAGACCACAAGTTTCATAGCGATTACAGTTATCGTCGCGCAATCATAATAGGGGAGAAGTGATGCCTGAGTCCTTTGCAGAAGTAGTTGAGCGTCTCCTCAAAGGTAGAGGAGCTGAATTTGATCCTGAAGGGTCTGGGTACGACGAGCGCACTGCCGAAGAGTTGAGGCGGTTAGCCCCGTTGCCCGCTATGTCCAAACCCACATGGCGCGGCGACCCCGGCGACGAGGTTGTTTACACTGACCCCAAAACAGGTGAAACAGCTTTTGAAGCGTGGGTTTGGCACCCCGAAACAGAAAAGGAAGAAGCAGGGTGGTATGCACACGGTTCCAGCAGAGACCCTAGAACTGGACAGTTGCTCAAGGGCCGTAAGCATCGAACTTGGAAGCAGCTAGAAGAGAGGGAATCAAAACTGGGAAACATCATCTACAAAGACCCAGGATCTGGGAAATATTATTCAAAGAAGTCTGGAAAATGATTAACTACTCCAAGGTGCTGGACTCTTTAGTTGGTATGACCGCCCCGATGCTGGGCCTCATCACCAGTATGCAAGAACAGTTTGAATACTGGCTCCGCGTTGGCTCCCTTATTGTTGGAATTTCGGTTGGTCTCGTATCTCTTTACCGCGTCATTAAAAAATGAAAGTCGGTCTAGCAGTCGGACATTCCCGCTTAGGCGACCAAGGGGCCTACACGACAGGCGACTATGTCCTTTCGGAGTGGGACTTTAACCGCGACATGGTACGTCGAATTGCCCATGTTTTAAATGTAGACCACCGGATCTACGATACATATCCGGCCAAGAGCTACACAGGTGGTATAAATTATCTGTCTCGCAAGCTGATCGAAGACGACATTGATGCCGTCATCGAGCTGCATTTTAATTCAGCCAGCCCATCTGCCAAAGGACACGAGTGGCTCTATTGGCACACAAGTAAAGGAGGCGAAAAACTCGCTTCCGCTCTGCGTGATGAAATGGAGCAATCGTATCCCGAAATGGTTTCACGCGGGGTTAAACCACGAGGGCCTAAACAACGTGGGTCATACTTTCTACGAAAAGTCCGACCCGTAGCGGTGATTGCCGAACCGTTTTTTGGTAGTAATGAAGAAGAGTGGAGAATGATTAACAACAATCGTGGGAGGCTTGCGGGCGTGTATGCCCGTGCGATTAAAAACTATGCCGACGGATGAACCTCCCCAAGAGCATAACTATCGGCGGTGTTCGGGTCCGAATCCGTCTAGGAGATCTGGGAGATGATGACTGCTACGGTATGTATTCCCATAGACGAAAACTCATCACCATCGACAAGACCCTCAAAGGTAAAGAACTTCACGACACCGTGCGGCATGAGATGCTCCACGCCAGCCTCGCTATCTCCGGCCTCAGTTATTCTGAATCATATGAGGAAGAGGCTATAGTCCGGTGCATGGACGAGATTTATTTCCC
>MDSZ01233248.1_pt1 | contig 14474 bp, 11 predicted proteins | sample 811201 | NCBI WGS metagenome assembly MDSZ01 (sample SAMN05326647, study PRJNA326480) | marine metagenome | isolation source: seawater | place: Indian Ocean: North | collected 2010
AATGATTAAATCTATTAATTACTGAATTAATTTTCATAAATAAAATTTTCTAATTTTGATATTTTACCAGAGGAATCTTGAAAATATCTCACTTTTGCTTCTGGAATTAATTCTTCCAAACTTTTTTTAGAGTTTTGTTTTATAGGGATTTTATATACAAATATACCATGGAAATCTTGATCAATTACGCTTTCTGATTTGAATTTATTAGAGCGGTCTCCAAAAAAATTAGATCTTGGACCATGATCGTTCATGACAATTATTTCGTCAACGGCATTATTTTTTCTTAATTCATCAACTAAATATTTTATTCCTTTAAGGTATTTGGAGTCATAAATATGAAGTTCATTTGATTTTAAAATATCACCATCATTACGATGAAATCTAAATTCATGAGCGATGTTGATTCTATTATTAGCATCAATCAACTTTGTTTTTGTTATGTCTTTTAAAATTAAATTTATAGTATTAGTATTTGAAACTGAACAATTGTTGAGAATTTCTTTTATATCCTTGTTATATTTTTTATCAAATTTCCCCCTAAATCTATTTAAATATCTTGTAAAGGCATTTCGAGACGAGTATTCATAGCTATTTGGACAGACCCCCTCATTTGACTGAATTAACTCATGATTTAATAAAAGTTTTGGTTTTACTGCACCACCTAAAAATGGATATCTACAATATTGATTAATTGGAATCTTACCAAGGAGGTATGGCAGAGATAATTGTGTTGTTGCAATTATAGTTTCACTTTCTTTGCTTTCTGATGAAATTGAATTTAAATATTTATGTAATTCAGAATTAAAACCAGTTAATTTTTTGTAAATTTCGTTATTTGGGTAAGCATCAATAATAATTATTAATGGATTCAGATTTTTCTTTTGATAAAAATTTATTAATGAATTATCTTGCGGTTTACATATTTGCTTATTAGAGTTGAATATTCCATAAATAGAGTTGATTATTTCTCTATCAAATATTATTTTTTGTAAGTATCTAGTAGATGATAAAAAGCATATAAAAAGGAAAAATAATGCGACTATTGATTTAGAGCTTTTTATCATTTTTCAAATATTTGAAATTATAAAATATTAAACTTAAAAAACTAAATAAAGTTATGATTGTTACTGGAATGAATAGATATAAATCATATTCATTACTAAGTAAAAACCAAACCATAATCCAAGAAATTGAAGTTGCTGAAACAGGAAATTTAATTCTTGATTTAATTAGTATTATACTTATTAAAAAGCATATAATTCTTTTGATAAGTGATATATTTGAGTAAAAATTATAATCTATTGTGCCATGGTATACAGGCACTGAATGCGTAAAATAAAAGTTCAAATATCTAAAAAAATGAATATATAACGTAATATTTGCAAATAAAAAATAAAAATTCCAAATCTTTGGTATTTTCTTCTTCACTTTAATCAAATTGTATATTTTTTAATTGAAATATATCTCTAGTTGGACTTAGATTAGTTTTTTTCTGAACTTGAAAAAATTTTTTTATTAAGGGTAAATGCATTTTATTCCAATCCCAATTTATAGTTTCATTTTTTTTTCTTATTAGTAGTTGAACCATAGGATCATCTGGAGAAGGAAATTCTAGTAAAACATATCTGTATAAATAGGCAATTTTCTCATAGAAAGCATCTATTGATAAACCATAATCGATGATTAAATGGTGAATCAGTCCAGTAATTACGGCTACTTTTGCTTCTCCGCCACAATTTAAAGGATTAAATTTTTTGTCTTCAGAATAACAAATACAATCAGCAATATCAATTTGCAAAATAATCTTATCCGTATTATGTATTTGTCGCATCTTTCTACTTGTTAGAAGATCATTATCTATCCTTATATCAATGTGTTCTATAGATTTAGTTGTTAAGTTTGATCCTAAGTCGACTATTTTTGAAAAAGATTTATTTATATCCACAAATTTTTTTATTTCTCTTAGCTTTTTTGAGTTATATTCTTTATCGTGAAAATTTTCATAATTATTCCAATTACTTTGATTCTTAATCTTTGGCTTCAAAAGATTAAATTTTTTTTTCATTTTTTTCACAATTCCTCTTGATTTTTTGATGCTTATATTAACTTCCTTTTGAGAATCTGATTCAAGATTAAGAAATTCAATAAATTCAGGTGAAGAAGATGAAATTAAATTAGAAATAAAGTTTATAAAGTTATTTTTTAATGCATCTTTCATAAAAGAAATGCTCACTAAATTACGATTTATGCCCCAAAGATTTATATTAGTAGAATTAATTTTTCCCTTGAAATATTGAGATACTGGAAGATTTAATTCCGCTTCCAATATTAATGGGTTAGTAAAATTATTTTTAAAGTCTGTCTCATATGAAAGTAAGTTCTTTTTTGTTAATGGTTTTATACTTCCCAAGTCAATTAAAACTCCATGAGATTTTGCAAGCCAATAATTTTCAGGTCTTGCATCTATAAGGCAAAGACCTTTTTCAAACAATACAGCTTGTTGTTTAATAATTGTTAAACCAACTTGAAATAATTGTTCGCCAGTTATCCATTCAGCTTTTATCCAAGGTTTCAACTCCCTTTGTTGATATGTTATTGAAAAAGAATTATTTTTACTATTATTCTCTTTTTTTATAGAAATTGGATACTCAATAGTTTCTGGTAATTTTTCTGCAAGAATTTCAATCCCTCTTATGATGGCATTTAATTCCGATACGCTATTCAATAGATGTTTTTTTGTAAAAATGCCTTTTAATTTATTTACTTTAGAGGAAGAAGTTCCTAATTTTCTTATTTTATTTGTTTTAACCATTTTTATTTTTTAAATTCATTTTTTGATAATCTTTTTTTTGCTACTTTCTTTATTGCCTTATGAAAGGGTTTTGTTAGTAAAACTAAAATCTTATATTTTTTAAGTTTATCTTTGTGAAGAAAAATATAAACACATATTATGGCTATTAAAGAACCTATTGTGTTCCAAGCAACAATTCCTAATACAGGACCCAAATAACCAAATATGTAATACAAAATCTTTTTAAGGTTAATATTAGGTTAACATTATTAAAACATAACTTAAAAGGCATAAATATTTTAATTAAAAAATTTTCATATACTTTGTGATTACCAAGGTATTGCAAATTTTATGTTTGGTGAATTTAATAAATCCCTTTTAATAGGAGGTTTATAGATATGATTTGTTTCAACTGCAATAACATTTTTATTTAATTCAATTGCAAGATTTACATAAGTTGAGATTCCAAAGAAACAAGAATTAGCTGATTTGAGAGAAGTAATTAAATTTTCTTTTTTGTTATTTATAAATTCATAGACTATGTCATTTGGTATTTCTTTAATTTGATGTATCTCTTCTAAAGCAACTTTTTTATTTAGAGAGGGATGCAATCTAATTGAAATTAATTTTTCTTTCTTTACTATTTCTTGTTCTAAGGCGCAATTTTTATTCCTTTCATTAAATATTGATAGGATGCAGGCTAATAGATCCCAGTATGTTGCATGAGTAAAAATTGTTATATTCCTAAATTTTTTTGAAGAATTTTCATCTTTCAAAGACGTTTTTGTTCTTACCATTGAAAATGGTACTTTTTTCACTTCAATATAAATCTTTTCAGATTTTAGATACTTTTTAAATTCATCTTTGGAACTTTCATCTTGTACATAATATTTTTCACCTACTAAGCCTATTTCATTATCTAATTTGGAAGGTAAGAAATAGTATGGAAGATTATTTGTAATTAATGCTCCATTAAATGTAGATAATATTGATGATGAAGATTTATTTTTCTTTGAGTATGATACTGCTAAAGAAAAAGCTCTATTAGTTATGTGATTTTCGTACCAAGATACAAACTCAATTTGGTTATAATTTTTTGATAATTTTATAATTGATCTATATATTAGAATACTATAAAAAATTTCTGAAGCTTTTTTCCATCCAACCCAAAAATAAAAAAAACTTAATTTTCTTTTAAAAATTAAAAGATATAAGTCGAACAAAAATAAATGTATGAATTGAATAATACATATTTTCAAATCTAAAATATTTAAAAAATTAGCGGGTGTTAAGAATTTTGTATCTCTAATCGAACTTAATAGACCTATTGAATTCAATTTAACATCTGCAAATGATGAAATAAATACTTTATTGGTAATTTCTTTTTTTATACCAGGATAATAATAAGTAGCCGATTCTGATTTTTTTTTAATCCAATAATAAATACTATAGACTTTTTTGATATTTGAAATTAAATTTTTTGTATTTTTAGAATTAAAATTATTTATTAGAATTGAAAAAAAGATAATTAAAAATATCCCAAAAATATCAAATATTTGTTTGAGAAATTTCAATAAATCTATCATTAATATAATAGGTAATTTTTTATTAGGTAAATAATTTGACTCTTTTAGAGAAAATAAGTATTTATAGTAACCACTTATTTTTTTAGGTTTTGAAATTGGATTTATTTTTTTAACATTCTGATTATTGAATAATTTTTTTAGTAATTTAAAATTATTTATATCGAATTCTCTATCATCTCTACTAAAAAGAATAGATAGATTTAAATAGTTAAATGCTAAAATTTTTTTGTTAAAAAGTCTATAGTCTTCATTTAAGAATTTATTATATAAATCTCTTAATTTTTTTATTTCTATTTTTTTCAAGATTAATTTACTGAAATTTGAAGTGCATATTATTATTAAACAATACTAGATTTATTTAAAAAAATAATTTCTACCATATTGATATATTTTTAGATAAGTAAATTTTTTATATAATAGATTTCTATCAATTAATCTTATCACCTAAACCTTTTCCAAAAAAAGTTAAAAATAGATATTTAAAATAATCACTTTGATTAAACTTAGATATCATTAGGTAGTCAGATTCTGATATCTTTTTTGGATTTGACATGTCTATACCATTTATTTGAGATAAACCAGTTATGCCAGGCTTTACAAGAAAGATATTATATTTCTTTCTTTCCTCAATTAAAGCATATTGATTCAATAAACATGGTCTTGGTCCAACCAAACTCATTTCACCTTTAATTACATTAATGAGCTGAGGTAATTCATCAATTTTTAACTTTCTTATTAATTTCCCAAAAATTGTCACTGCTTTTTTGTCAACTAGATGAGTTGATATTGATGGTGTATTTAATATCATAGTTCTGAATTTAATCATTTTAAAAGTTTTTTGATTCTTGCCCATCCTTATTTGCGTGAATATAGGTTTACCAGACTCCAAAAAACAAATTACAAATATTAAAGCTAACAATGGGAATAATATGAGAAATAAGGTTAAAGAAATTATTAAGTCGTATAATCTAATTAATTTGGTGATTTTCAAAAATATAATTTAATTTGACTCACAATAGCATATTTTATTTCATAAAAATCTAATATTTTTTTTTAAAGGTATGATCGACAATCTTACTACTTGGGGAAAAATCAATAACAATATTTTTTAATTTATTTAAAATTTCTTCTAAATTATTTCTTTCAATAAGGTTCTTAAGTGAAGAAATTTCCTTTTCTAATTCGCTATAAAGTATAAAAGGTTCATTTGATCTAAATATTTTTGGATGCTTTGTTTTTATTGGATTTTTCGATAAAAGAAGTTCTTCATATAATTTTTCTCCAGGTCTTAAACCAGTAATTTTTATCTCAATATCACCTTTTACATTTGAGGCGGTTTTTACTGATAAGCCTGATAATTCAATCATTTTTAATGCTAAATCATAAATTCTTATTGGATTACCCATGTCTAATACAAATACATCTCCGCCTTTGGCCATTGCACCAGCTTGAATAACAAGTTGGGCAGCTTCTGTTATTGTCATAAAGTATCTTGTGATATCGATATGGGTTAATGTGATAGGACCTCCATTTTTAATCTGATCTCTAAACTTCGGTATCACTGAACCGGAGGAATCTAGTACATTACCAAATCTAACTATAGAAAATTTTGTTTTACTTTTACCTTCACTTAAAGCTATATTCTTCTCATGGAACGACTGTAAACTTAGCTCTGCTAGCCTTTTAGTGGCACCCATTATATTGGTAGGTCTGACAGCTTTGTCTGTAGAAATAAAAACGAAATTTAGAATGTTATTGTCAAGCGCTAATTTTGCAAGATCATATGTTCCAAAAAGATTATTTTTTAATCCCTCTATCAAATTTTCTTCTACTATGGGAACATGTTTATAAGCTGCTGCATGATAGATTGTTGCAGGTTTGAATATTGATAATATTCTCTCCATTCGATCTGAATCTTGTACAGAGGCAATTAATGGAATAATTTCTGTATCTATTTTTTCATACTCCTCTAATTGCTCATGAATAGAATAAAGAGCATATTCGCTAATTTCAACTAATAATAGTTTTTTAGGTTTATGTTTTATAATTTGCCTACATAATTCACTACCTATAGAACCGCCTGCTCCAGTTACTAAAATTGTCTTTGAGAAGATGTTTTTTTTCATTAGTGACGAAAATGGTTCTACAGGAATCCGCCCTAACAATTCATCAATCTCTAAATCAACGAGATGTGTTATTAAATTTTTGCCACTAGCTAGATCTGCAATATCGGGTATTGTCCTTACTGCGATTTTATATTTAAGTAAATATTTTATAATTTGGCTTCTTTTCTTTCTTGGGATAGAGGGGATTGCTAATAATATGAGAGATATATCTTTTTTAAGGATTAAATTTCCTAAATTAATAGGGGAATATATCTTTTTGCCATCAATAAGACAGCCTTTTTTATTATCATCATCATCTAAAAATCCCAAGATCGATATTTCTTGACTATCTTGCATTGCTTTAACTAATTGTCTCCCAGCTTCTCCAGAACCATAAATAAGGGCTTTAGTTAAACTTTTTTTTGTATAATGTTTGCTATTAAGTTTTCTAAGTAAAAATCTAACTAAAACTCTCCAAGAAATAATAAAAAATAATAAAAGTAAAGGCTGTATTAGTCCTAATGTTCTTGGGATTCCACTAATTCCCAGTATACTGATACGAATTCCATATATAAAACCGTAAAGTAAAAGGGCTTTTGAAACAATAAATAAGGAATCAAGACCAGAATACCTGAATATATTTTTATAAAGCCCAAATAATAGAAATACAGGGAATGATATTAACAAAGCATAAGTTAGTGCTTCTAGCCCTCGTTCTGCAAGAGGTACAATTTCTCCAAGTCTCAGATAATATGCAAGCCAAACTGAAAAAATACAACAACTAAAATCCAATGATATTGCAATTAAAGTCTTTACTTTCCTAGATGGATTCAAAAGGTTATTTGTGAATTTTCTATAATTAAATCCCATAAGGTTTAAAGATAAAGAAATAATCCTTTTGCGAATATAGATTTAATATAGTTTTTTTGCATCAGAATTATTAAAATTAATTACTTAATACTAAACTTAAATATGTTTATTTCATATGAAAATTAAAGTTAATTACTTAAAACTAAACTTAAGTATGTAAATTTCATATTAAATATAAAGTGTATAATTTAAATTATTATTAATTGGTTTTTATTTATGATCTCTAAGCACTTAATAAATAATGTAATCTAGAAATGTACTATTTAGTGAATTGTTTTTGGAAACTGTATTAGTAACTGGAGGTTGTGGATATATAGGAAGTCATACTTGTGTTGCCCTTTTAGAAAATAATCATAATGTTTTAATAATAGATTCTTTAATAAATAGCTCTAGAGATAATTTAGATAAAATTAAAGAAACTCTTTCGTTAAAAGGTATTAAGAATCATAATAATATTCAGCTAATTCAAGGTGATTTAAGAGATAAATTATTGCTAGAAAATGTTTTTATCGATTATCTAAAATCTGAAAAGCCTATAAAATCAGTAATTCATTTTGCAGGTTTAAAATCAGTGCTTAATTCTATAAAATCGCCAATTGAATATTGGGATTCAAATGTATCCAGTACAATTTCTTTGTTATCGGTAATGCAAAAATATCGTTGTTTTTCTTTTATTTTTAGTAGTAGTGCATGCGTATATAAACCTAAAGGATTAAATCTATTAAAGGAGACTGATGAAGTTAAACCCAGTACTCCTTATGGAAAAACAAAATTATTTATTGAAGAATTACTGTTCGATTTATTTGCGTGTGATAAAAATTGGAGGATAGCGAGTTTAAGATATTTTAACCCAATTGGTTCGCATAACTTAGGTTTATTGCCAGAAAGATCAAAGGATAAGTCATCAAACCTTTTTCCTGCAATTGTAAAAACAATTAAGGGAGAACAAGAAAAATTACTAATATTTGGTAAGGATTGGCCTACTTATGACGGTACATGTATAAGAGATTTTATTCATGTAATGGATTTGGCAGAAGCGCATATTTCGGCTTTAAATTTTCTTAAAGCTAACAAAACACAAAATATATCAATTAATATTGGAACTGGTAAAGGAACAAGTGTTCTAGAAATAATAAAAACTTTTCAAGATATTAAAGGGATACGTTTTCCTTATGAATTCGCTAAAAGAAGAGCTGGAGATGAGCCTTTTCTTGTTGCAGATAATAATTTAGCTTTGGAGTTATTAGATTGGGTACCAAAAAGAAACATTATAGATATGTGCTCTGACTATATTATTAATTAATAAATGTTGAATTAAGTAATATGTTTTTATATGGAACCCAACAAGAAGCATGGAAAGCGAATTTAAGCCAAACTATTAAACTTATTAAGGCTGAGCTAATAATGATATTTAAAAAGTATAATTTTTTTATGTTTAGAATTTCCAAATCTGGAATATAAGATGTGATAAAGATGCTTGATGGAAAGAAATATAATAATAGTCTATAAGCTATTATAGAATTGAAGAAAATTATTGGTAAAAGTAAAAATTCAAAAATCGATAATATAATTAAAATTTTATTTAAGGATTTTTTAAATTTAAATTTTTTAATATTTTTCAGAAATATTATTGAAGGAATAAAGTTTATAAACCAAATATAGTATGCGCCTTTTGCGGGTGTAATTAACCGTGATCCTCCTGGCATTATATGTCTGTAATGTGATATATAAAAATAAACTTTATTTATTAAACTAGGTAAGGAAAATACAATTACCAAAGATATAAATAATAGTAAAATAATATTTTTCTTAGATAATTTAATTTTTTTTATATGGCCTGAAAAAGAACCCATAATAAGGCCATTAAATAATATTGAGGACTGGTGCAGTAATGAAGAAATAATTGTAATAAGGATGTGACTATAAAACTTTCTTTTTGATATGAAAAGTATTGATAACATAAATATAGAAATGCTAGCTGCTTGTCTTATAGGACCCATACCTACAACAATAATATAGTAGGGATATGAAATTAAAAGAGAAAAATATGTTCTTTTTAATTTTGAGCAAAAATAAAATAGTGGTAATGTAAATAGAATAGAATAAATAAGATTTAGAAAATATATATTATAAGAAATAGAAGTGATAAATATATGCCCTAATTCTTGTATTCTTTGCTTGAAAAATAAATTTCTTTGTATTATTTCAATAAGACTTAGTGCATTATATTTTTCAAACATTTCTTTATAATCGGGCCAATCGCAACCAATCTCATATCTCAAGCCTATAAAAATAATAAAAAATAAAAATACTAAAAAGTATAAAAATTTATTTTTAACAAGAAAATCAAATTTTTTTGAATATTCAAATGATGTTAATAACGTGAGAATTATAAATGGAATAAAATAAGAAATCATTTTTTCTTAAATAAGAAGTCTTCATATATTTTTATAATTTTATTATTGATTTCCATAACAGTAAATTTTTTAGAAACTGTTTCTCTTGCCTTCATCCCAAATTTAATTGCAAGGTCTGGGTTATTTAGGTATCTTTTGATAGCAATTTTTAATTTTTCTTTGCTTTTTACTGGAACCAATAAACCTGAATATTCGTTCGTAATGATTTCTTTACATCCTGGTACATCGGTTGTAATTATTGGCAACGACATTGAAGCAGATTCTAAAAGAGATTTTGATAATCCCTCTCTCCAAGAGGGAAGAACAACCATATCCATTGACTTGTAAATTTCACGCATATTTTTGCATTTTCCCAAAAACCTTATGTTTGGATTATTTTTTATAGATTCAAAATAAATTTTTTTTAGGTAGCTCCTATTTTGTCTATCTATTTCACCTGCTATGTTTAGTGTGAATTTATATTTAGAATTCCATAGTTCATTGCATGCATCAATGAGTTCTAATATCCCTTTTTCTTTTATAAGTCTTGCAGGAAAAAGGATATTAATATCTTTGTTAAATCCCAATGAGAAATCATTTTTATAATAATCAATATCAACTCCTGAACCTTCAATAATTTTAGTATTTTGTTTTTTGGTGATGTAATTTTTAATAAATGTATTTTGATCAGAGGCATTATGGAAAACGTTAATTAAATTATTTTTATGGTTATTAAATGCATATTTATAAAAAGGGTTTAATATTTTGTTTACGAATTTAATTTTAATCCTGTTAGAGTAAAAAGATGGTCCTAAACCTGTAATATGATTTATTGTATTTTTTATACCCAATAATCTTGAAATAATACTGCCGTAAATGCATGGCTTAATTGTAAAATGATGTACTAACTCAGGTTTATACTTTAAATAAATTAAGAGTAAATGAAATAAAGTAATTATTTCAAAAAATGGATTTTCTGAACCTCTTACAAGAAACAAGTTTTCCTTATTAATAAAATACTTTGAAATATCAAAATAGTAATTATCAAGAGGGGAGATAAGTATTAGATTTAAACCTTTATTTTGTAAATCATCAAGTAATTTATATCTGAAATTGTATAAATACCAAGTGCAGTTAGAAACTATTAGTACAGATTTATTTTTTGAATTCTTAATATTCATTATAATTTTCTACCATAATAAAACAAAATATAAATTTCACTTTATTAATTTGTATTATTTTTAAACTCTATCCAAACCCTCACTACTAAGAGTAAAAACCTTATGACATATTGCTGCTAATTCTTTTTTGTGAGTGATTATAATTATAGTGATTGTTCCTCTTAGTTCTTTTATAGAAGAGATAAGTTTTTTTTCAGAAACCTTGTCTAATCCTGTTGATGGCTCATCTAAGATTAAAACTTGTGGTTCATTATATAGAGCTCTTGCTAAAGCAATTCTTTGTCTTTCTCCTCCAGAAAATCTTAACCCTCTATCTAGTACCATTTCATCAATCCCATTTGGTAATAAACTAATAAAATCCCATGCATTTGCTTTAATAAGTGAATGCTTTATCTTTTTTTTGTCTATTTTTTTTCCTAATGCGATATTTGAAGAAAGAGTATCATTTTTGAAGAAATTTTCCTGAAAAACAATTCCTAATTTATCTCTCCATAAATTAATATTAATATTTTTTATATTTTGACCTGACAAATATATGGACCCTTTTTGGGGTTTTATTAATCCAGTTATTAAATCTATTAATGTACTTTTCCCAATTCCAGATTTACCTATTATTCCTATACAATCATTTTTCTTTATTATAAGGTTAATGTCATTTAATATATATTCGCAATTTGGGTATTTAAAAAATACAGAGTCAAATATAATTTCCCCATCGAAGAAAAATTTTTTCTTATTACTATAAGTAATATCTTTGTAATTTTTTGCCCATTTAATTCTTTCATTATGTGATTTTGGCCAAGAAACCATTGCAACAGAATCAAGTAATCTTATTTGCGCGTTATAAATTTTAGGCGTCATCCTTATAAATAAAGATAATGAAAGAATTAAGTTTGATGAATTAGATCCTCTTACTAAGATGAATGTAATAGCTAAAAAAATAAATACTACCGTCATTATTTCCGTAATTAACTTTGATTTGTAGCTTGCGATTCTTGCTTTTTCATATGAGTCGGCAAATTTTGTAAATATATCTTTAGCTTCTTCTTTTGCTAATTTATCTTTACTTTTTGCTTTTAAGTATTTGAGATTATTAAATATGGAGGCAGTCCATTGACCAATATTGGATGTTATATTTGATAAGTCTTTACCAAATGCATCAGCTTTTCTTGAATAAAATAAGTAAATTCTGAAAGCAAAAATTGCATATATTATCAATATGAAAAAAGTATCAGGAACTAATATTAAGCACGCAGCAAAGTATGTAATAGCTATAAAAAAGTATGTTATTGCTGAGATGAAATACATATATCCTTCAGATATATTCTGTCCTTCTGAAAGTATTGATTTAGAGATATCTCCCTGACTCATTTGGATATAATATTCCCATTGTATATTTAAAGATAAATTTGTAATTTCTTCCCTCACAAATTTTTCTATTAGACATTTTGCTTTAACTATATATTTGTTTGATAGAAAATATAAAAAGGCAGAGAGAACTGCTGATATTAAGAAAAATAAAATATATATTTCTTTAGTAAACTCAATTTGATTTAAGAATTTAATATTAATGAATAGATTTTTTTTATCTAAATTTGTTATTAAATTTGCTAGAAGATAAATTGAGAATGTTTCTGAAAGGGCTCCGATTACACCGAAAATTATGGCAAGTTTACTCTCTTTACCAGTGATTTTTAAATATCTTTTATAATTTCTCCAAATGTTTTTAAGCATTTTTATAAATTAATAATATCTTCTCCATCAAGATTATTTGTAAGGTCAAATATCAAAGTACCTTCAAGTGCAAAATTTAATAATTTATTTTTAGTATATGCTTTAAATTCGTCATGATCTAAAGCAAAAATAATTATCGTATATTTTTCATTTTTGGGGATATAAGATAATGATAATAATCCTGTATTTTTTAAAACTTCTTCTGCATCAACTTTTGGATCGACAATAGTAATATTCATTGCCCGTTCTTTAAAACTTTTTACTAAATTTATTAATTGAGAATTTCTTATATCACCACAATTTGATTTATAAGATAATCCCAAGAGTAGAATTTGTTCATTTAAAAAGTCAACTTTTCTTTTATCCTTATAAAAAATGATCTTATTAAAAAGGTAATGATGCATATAGTCATTGATAATTCTCCCTGCCGCAATTAGTTTTGTTTCGTGACCAATTTCTTTTGCTTTAAAGGTTAAATAGTATGGATCAACTCCAATGCAATGCCCTCCAACAAGACCAGGCATATATTTATGAAAATTCCATTTTGTACTGGCAGCGTTAAGTACCTCGTAAGTATTTATATTAAGTTTATTAAAAAGTATAGCCAACTCATTTATGAGAGCTATGTTTATATCTCTTTGTGTATTCTCAATTATTTTTGCAGCTTCTGCGACCTTTATACTACTTGCTTGAAATGTTCCTGCAGAAATGAAGGATCCATAAAAAGAGTTAATCCATTTTGAAACTTTTTTATTACAGCCACTTGTGACTTTTGTAATTGAATCTATATTGTGTTTTGTGTCTCCTGGATTTATTCTTTCAGGACTATAGCCACAATAAAAAGAGTTTTTATAATCACTAGAATTATGTTTTTTACTAGATTCTTTTTCTATTAGCGGGATACAAAATTCTTCTGTTAACCCAGGATATACTGTACTTTCAAAAATAATAATTGGATTTTTCAATTGATCTTGAGTATCTTTTATTAATGCACCCACCATTTTTGAAGCTTTTTTAATATAAGATAGATTTGGTTCGTTTTTTGTATTTATAGGAGTAGGTACTGTGATAATAAAAACATCTACTTTTCTTAGTAAATTATTATCGTTGACAAATTTTATATTTTTTACTTTTTTAATTTGTTCTTTTGAAAATATTTTGTTGTTATCAAAACCCTTTTCTAATTCTTCAATTCTCTTTGGATTAGTGTCATAACCAAAAACCAAACGCTCAAGTTTTTTATTAGTTAATAGACAATTAGTTTTTGACCCAATCTCTAAAGCTAATGGTAATCCAACATATCCAAGACCTATTATTGCGACAGTACAATTTTCAAGTTTAGGTAACATAATATTAATTGTTATCCCCCCCTTTTTTTATGATACGTTAAATACCAACTTATGAATCTTTTTATTCCTTCATCTATAGATGTACTAGGTTTATATTTGATCAATTTTTCAAGATTTTCCGTATTAGAGTAGGTTTTTTCTACATCTCCAGGCTGCATACTTTCTAAAATTATTTCAGCTTTTTTATTTAGATTTTTCTCTATTGCTCTAATATAAGTTAATAAATTTGTTGGTTGGGAATTACCAATATTAAAAACTCTGAATGGTGCCCAACTATTTGATGCATTATAATTTTCAATATTTGAAAATTTTTCCTGAATAGGTATTTTATTAATCAAACGAATTATAGATTCAATAACATCATCTATATATGTGAAATCTCTTGTCATATTTCCATAATTAAAAACTCTTATAGGTTTATTTTTCATAATCAAATCTGTAAATTTGTAAAGTGCCATA
>MDSZ01144498.1_pt1 | contig 14470 bp, 12 predicted proteins | sample 811201 | NCBI WGS metagenome assembly MDSZ01 (sample SAMN05326647, study PRJNA326480) | marine metagenome | isolation source: seawater | place: Indian Ocean: North | collected 2010
CCTGTTACTTGTTATGGTGGCAATGATGGTGCTGTTATTGCTCAACCAGGTGGCATAGACGGTCCACCTTGGACACTTCAGTTACTGGATCCAATAACGACAGCCACAATTTTGTCTGACACGAATGTGATTACCACTACCACATTTACTGGTTTAACAGCCGGTGATTACATAGTAAGATCTATAGATACCACAGGATGTTATGCAGATACGCTAATTAATATACCACAGCCACCTCAGATGACATTAACGGTAAGTAATGATACAATTATATGCATTGGAGGATCTGCTGTTTTGACTGCTACTGGTTCAGGAGGTATTACCCCTTACAGTTACAATTGGGTTGGTATTACTGGTAATGGTCCACATGCTGTATCTCCAGCTATATCCAATTATTATGTGGTAAATGCTATTGATAGTTTAGGATGTACGTCTGCTGTTGATTCCATATTGGTGGCAATCAATCCTCCGATATTAATAAGTCCATCAGCAGAAGATACTGTATGTCCTGGAGATATGGGCACACTATCGGTTCTTGCAAACGGAGGTCAAGGAGGTACGTACAATTACATATGGACGGATGCTCAGGGAGGTCAGGTTGGGAATAGTTCATCGCTAGATATTATTCCTGGTTCAGGACCTTCGATGTACTATGTATCGGTAACGGACAACTGTGAGACACCTGCTGCAATAGATAGTTTATCCATTCATTGGTACCAGGAGCCACAGGTTAATTTTTTAACAACAGGAAATACAGGCTGTTATCCTGTTGAAGCAGCATTTACCAATTCAACACCAAGTAATCAGGTGTTGAGCTGTTTATGGAATTTTGGAGACGGTAGTTCAAGCGCAGTATGTGGGACAGTGGATCATTTATACAATACACCGGGTAGCTATTCAGTGAGTTTAACGGTAACAAGTCCTGAGGGTTGTGTAAACGACACTACAATGGTAGACATCGTGGAGGTGTATGATTATCCGACAGCTCAATTTGATGCGAGTCCTAATCCTGCGGATGTATTAAATCCGGAAGTTGATTTTCAGGATTTATCTTCTTTAGATGTAGTTGGTTTTGATTGGTCTTTCATGGACGGTAATTCACTATTAGGAACAAGTTCGCAACAGAATCCAACGTATGTTTTCCCAGACAATGCACCTGGGGTATATGAGGTTGAGTTAATAGTAGTGAATGCAGACGGATGTGAGGACGAGATATCATTACAGGTTGTAGTGAATGGGGTATTTACTTGCTATGTTCCAACGGCATTTACGCCAGATGGAGACGGGTTAAATGATTTGTTTTATGTAGAGGGGGAGAGTATAGATGTGACGAATTTCACTTTCAGGGTATTTAACAGGTGGGGAGAGAAGGTATTTGAGACGGATGATATTAATTCGAGTTGGGATGGAAGGTATAAGAATGCACCTGCTCAGCAAGACATATACATATGGAAGGTAGAGACCAAGGATGTGGTAACTGGTGAGTTGAAAGAGTTTATGGGACACGTAACTCTAATGAGATAACAAACCAACCTAAAATCTTCTTGAGTAGCCAACGTAAGGTAAAGGAATGAATGCATTATCGCTTGGAAAAAGTGCAGACAGTCCTGGAAATCGTATGCCTAAGAGACCAAAATTCCAATTTACTGCACTGTTTCTTTTAAATTTTGCTGTGACATTTCCTACATACATGTAATTGTAAGTATCAAGATTAATCGTTGCCAATTCTCCAGCTAATGTCCATCTTTCATGGATTCTTCGCTGAGCTCCAAAATAACCTCCATATATCCAATTGTTGAAATTTTGAATGCTTGCACCAAGGAAACCAATTGTAATGTTTCGATTTTCGTTGCCGATGCTTAATCTTGGAATAATAATCGAACCAAATTCGCTATCACCAGAGCCATCTAGCGATATAAGAAATGAACCAACTACTGTAGTCCCAAAATGTAAAAAATCAAATAGTTCTGCAGAGTAGCAAACCCCCAAGTAATTGTACGCAATTCCAACACCTCCGGCAGTGAGTTCAAAATTTTTGGCTACTCCTAATTTGAAGTTATATGTTGCGCTATAGTGCGAGTTGAAAAATAAATCGTCCTTGTCAGTAATATATGCAGTAGGTAAAAAGCAATTTTGACTGTAATTAATCGATTTATTTTCAAATTCATTTTTATTCTTTAGTTCATTAATATCTATGATTTTAATGAACCTTATATTTATCCTTTTGATTTCAAAAATTTTATTTTTACCGGTTTCAACAATTATTTTGTCATCATCCTCGTAAATTAATGTTCCTCTAATTTCTTTATCGTTTTGAAGTTGAATAACAGCTATGTTATTGGTTGAAGTATTTTCTTGTTGAGAAAATGAGAAATAAGAGTTGAGAATTGCTACAGAAACTAATGCTATTTTAACAATAACGTTCATACAATTATAAAAGTAGTCATCTTATTCAATAGGATTTCTAAATTTGTCGTATGAAATTGGACAATGATTTGTTAATTAAAGCTGCTCTTGGACAGAACGTTGAACGGACACCAGTTTGGCTAATGCGTCAAGCTGGAAGAATTCTTCCTGAGTATCGAGCGATTCGAAATTCTCTAAGTGGATTCAAAGAACTCGTTGAAACACCACATTTGGCAGCTGAAGTTACTGTTCAACCAGTTGATATTTTAAATGTAGACGCGGCAATTATTTTTTCAGATATTTTGGTAGTTCCCGATGCAATGGGATTAAGCTATCAAATGATTGAAAAAAAAGGCCCCTTTTTTGAAAAAACTGTTCAATCAATTGAAGATGTTAACCGCTTAAATGTTCCTGATGTTGAGGACAATCTTCACTATGTTATGGAAGCGATTCGAATCACTAAAAGAGAATTAAACGGAAGAGTTCCATTGATTGGTTTTGCTGGTGCACCTTGGACAATTTTTTCATATATGATTGAAGGTCAAGGTTCAAAAACGTTTAGTAAAGCAAAGAAAATGCTTTACACCAATCCCGATTTAGCTCACGCTTTACTTCAAAAAATTACTTTGACAACAATTGATTATTTAAAAGCACAAATTAAAGCTGGTGCTGATCTTGTTCAATTGTTTGATTCATGGTCAGGAATATTAACACATCAGCAATACATTGAGTTTGGTATAAAATATGTTGATCAAATTTGCAACGCTATTAATGATGTTCCAGTTACTGTTTTTTCAAAGGGAGCATATTTTGCAAGAAAAGAATTGGGGGAACTCAATTGCAACACAATAGGATTGGATTGGAACATGGATATTGAACAGAGCCGAAAACTGATAGGTCCCAATAAGACTTTACAAGGAAACCTCGATCCATGTGTTCTTTACTCCGATTTTGAAAACATTGAAAAGCAAACGAATGAAATGCTTTGTAAGTTTGGAAAAAATCGCCATATTGCCAACCTCGGTCATGGAGTTTACCCTGATATTTCTCCCGACAAAGTGATTTGTTTTGTTGAGGCAGTCAAATCTTATAAAAATTAATAATGATGAAAAATTTAGTATTCGCTTTTATTGCAGTAGCACTTTGTATTCCAAGTTTAGCACAGGATGTCAGTAATCTAGTGCTAAATCCTAGCTTTGAAAGCACCTCTGGAAAATTAAAAAAGTTAAAGCAAATTAACATAGCCTCCGAATGGGACTCACCTACAGCATTAAAAGCGGATTTGTACTCAATGGATAAGGATTTACCAGTCTCTGCTCCAGTGAATAACCGCGGAAAGGAATATCCAATGGATGGGGACAACTACGCTGGAATTTTAGCCTACAGTTACAACAACAAAGAGCCAAGAACTTACATCCAAACAGAGCTTCTATCTCCAATGACAAAGGGTGTAGAGTATTGCGTAAAGTTCAATGTTAGTCTCTCTGATTTGAGTAAATATGCAATTAATAATATCGGAATGTATTTTGGCAAAGAACCTTTATTTCTTGAGACAAAGGGGGATATTATTTTCCAAAGTGAAGAAGAGTTTAGAAATGTTGTTACTAATGTTGAAAACAAAGTTTACAATGGAAGATACAATTGGGAAACCGTATGTGCCATGTACAAAGCAACTGGAAAAGAAAGTTTTGTTTCAATTGGAAATTTCCACAACAACAAAGACGTCAAGGTTGAAAAATTGGGAAAGCTTGATGGTTTTTCAGGAACACAAGCTCCTTCGGCTTATTACTACATTGATCAAGTTGAAGTTTTTTTGATTGAAGATATCACTGACTGTGATTGCTCTAATCAAATGAATAAAATAAATACTGAATCTGTAATCTACCACAAAGAGCTCGTCAAACAGGATGGAAATTACACTATCAATGAGCTAATGAGTATGGGTACAGTTTATTTTGATGTCACTCGATCATCGATCGATAAAATGTTTATTGAGGGCTTAAATAAAATGGTTGAACTTTTAAATAAAAATCCTCAAATAAATATAGAGCTTCACGGACATACCGATAAAATGGAATTTTCGTCCATTAAAAAGGATCCAGAAAATCAACTGCTCATAAACCTTGGTATAAATAGAGCCAATAAGGTGAAAAAATATCTTGTAAACAAAGGCATTTCAGAGGATCGTTTGTCCACTATTAACCATGATGCTGCTCAGCCTGTTTCTGCCAGCTATTCTGAGCTCAGTCTTGCGAAAAATAGAAGGGTAGAATTTAAGATTGTTGAGTAATCTAATTCATTTCAGAAGGTTTTTTTAAAACTCATCCATGCAGGACCAAAGTGAAAAAGGCAACAAAAAAGTAATCAATGCATGGACACTTTACGATTGGGCAAATTCTGTTTATCCGCTCGTAATAACTACAGCAATTTTTCCCTTATATTACAAAAGTGTTGTTGGAAATAATGCGTTAGTTTTTGGAAGAACATTTGATAGTGTTGAAATATATTCCTATGCTGTAGCACTTTCATTGTTAGTTGTTAGTATTCTTTCGCCCATTCTTTCTGGAATTGCAGATTTCATTGGAAATAAGAAGATTTTCATGAAAGCTTTCAATTATTTAGGAGCATTTTCTTGCCTTGGGCTTTTTATGTGGGAAAAAATTCCTATTGAAATGGGATTACTTTTTTGCATTACTGCAAATATTGGTTTTTGGGGAAGCATTGTTTTTTACAACGCATATCTTCCTGAAATTGCAAAGCCTGAAAATCACGATAAAATTAGTGCCAAAGGTTTTTCAAGAGGATACTTAGGGAGTTCTATATTATTGGTTTTATGCTTGATTTCAATAATGGTGCTGGAATGGAGTCCAAAGTATAGCTTCCTAATGGCAGGAGTTTGGTGGATTGCATTTGCGCAAGTCACCTATAAAAATTTACCAGGTAAAATTTCTAAAAAAGTAAATTTATCAAAGGGTGTTTTTTCGGAAGGCTATAAGGAGCTAAAATCTGTTTGGATTGAATTTTCAACCATCAAAAGACTAAAAAGATACCTGATAGCTTTTTTTGTTTTTAGTATGGCTCTACAGACGATAATGACAATGGCACAGTTTTTTGGTACGGAGGCAATTGATTGGTCGATTGGTGTCGATTTTTCCAATTTAAATTCCTCATCCGAAAATTATCAAGTTCAACGCCAAGATATGATAGAATCTCATATGCAAACTGGAATGATTGTTAGTATATTATTTATTCAGCTAATAGCAATTCCTGGTGCCATTTTATTTGCTAAGCTCTCTGGATTATGGGGTAATATTAAAGTTTTAATTGTTGCTCTTATTTTTTGGATTCTAATTTGTTTAAGCGCCTATTTTGTGTTCTCACCCATTCACTTTTATATTTTAGCTGGTTCAGTAGGATTTGTAATGGGTGGAATTCAGTCGTTGTCTAGATCTACCTACTCTAAATTCTTACCCCAAACTGAGGACCATGCATCTTACTTTAGTTTTTATGATGTTCTTGAAAAAGTCGGAATGACTATTGGAATTTTAAGTTTTGGATATCTTACTGGAGCTTTCAGTATCCGCTATTCAATTATGGCTTTAACATTATTTTTTGTTGTTGGATTAATTATACTTTTGTTCGTTCCAAAAGAAAAAAAAATTGATTTGTCTACTTAAATTTCTCAAATGAATTACGATATAGCAATTATTGGAGGTGGTATAGTTGGTGCCGCTACCTTATACAAACTACAACGAGCTTACCCTCAGCTTTCCATTGTCCTTTTTGAAAAAGAAGACCAACTTGCTGCCCACCAAACTGGAAATAATTCTGGTGTTATTCACTCTGGACTCTACTACAAACCGGGTTCTTTAAAAGCCAAAAATTGTGTCAGCGGAAGACATGAGCTGGTGAAATTTGCAAAGGATTATAATGTAAGTCATGATGTTTGTGGAAAAGTGGTTGTAGCCACCAAACAAAGCGAGTTTAAATTTATGGACGAAATTTTCGAAAATGGACTTGCCAATAAGACAGAAGGTATTGAAAAAATTTCTGGGGACCAAGTTAAAGATGTTGAGCCTTTTGTGGAAGCTAAGGCAGGCATATGGGTTCCTTGTACTGGTATAATTGATTTCGTTGGAGCAACCAATAAAATGGTGGAAGTTGCCCTTGGAATTAATGAAAAGAGCAAAGTTGCTCTTTCTGAGGAGGCTGTTTCATTTCAGCACAATACAGACGGCACAACTATTACAACCAATAAATCCACTTATAACGCTAAATTCTTAATTTTTTGTGGTGGGCTTCAGGCAGATCGACTTGCAAAAAAAGATGGAGTTGGTGTCCCAGAAAAAGTTGTTGGTTTTAGAGGTGATTATTACGAGTTAACCGATGATGCAAAACACAAGGTTAAAAATTTAATTTATCCAGTGCCAAATCCTGAGTTTCCATTTTTGGGTGTCCATTTTACTAGGATGGTTAACGGAGATGTTGAGTGTGGTCCAAATGCTGTTTTCACGTTTAAAAGAGAGGGATATGGGAAAACAGATTTTAATTTAACTGACACTATTGACGCACTTTCTTATTCTGGAACTTGGAAGCTTTTTTTCAAAAACATGAGTTTTGGTATAGATGAATATAGAAGAGCCTTTTCAAAGCGTTTATTTTTAAAAACACTTCAGGGTCTAATTCCATCTCTTCAAATGGAAGATATTAAGCCTGGTAGAGCAGGTGTTAGGGCTTTACTTCTTGGAAAAGATGGGGATACAAAGGACGATTTTAGAATTGAATACTCTAAAAACAGCATTCATATTCTAAATGCTCCCTCACCAGCTGCAACAGCTTGCTTAGCAATTGGAAATGATGTTTGTGAGATGGCATCAAAGCATTTCAATCTTAACTAAAGATGAGCTAGCTTTCGGGGGAGATTTTATATTTATTGAAAAAATTATTCCAATCCCAAAGATAGTTCTCCATTATGGTGTCCATTCTTTTTAGGAATATTGGGTTTGGTGAGTTTAGCTGTGCAAAATAATCATCCTGAAATTTACCTAGAGAGTATTTGAAGAAGACTGCTTTAGACATCCCATAAATTGTGTTTTTAGACGGGTGGTTAACTCTGGAGCAAAAATCAGAATAATTTTCAATTATTTTCTTCATTTGCTTAAATTCAAGTCCATAAACGCGACTAAATTTTTCTACAATTTTCCCTTTTATTAACATCTCCTCCGAAGCTGAGAAATATTTTGATAGAATTTTAAGATTAGCAGTAAGAACAATCATCATAAACTTGTCACTATCGTCTTTTTCAATCAATGGGGGATTTTCAAAAACTGGATCATGAATAATACTATCTCTTACTTCTTCAAAAGTGTTGTCTACAACACTTATTATGGTGTTGACGAAAATGTTAGCAGTTTTATCTTCAGTTAATTTTTTCTTGCCGAAAAGAGTACTTAGCATTAATTAAAAGTTAACAACGAACTACACAAAAATATTTGTCAAATCGATTTCTATTTAAAAACAACAGTTTGGTTTTTCCACAAAGTTTTCCACGAACTCCTTCAGTAAGTATCATTTTAAATGAAAAAAGAAGTCAATAATTTTCATCTTCTAACACAATTAAAAATATATTTGCGTTCTTAATGTTCTTATAATCATTTAATGGATAAAAATACACTCATTGGTATAGTTTTAATTGGATTAATCTTTATTGCCTTTATGTTTGTTAATCAAAAAGAGCAAGAGGCGATAGAACGTGCCAATCAAGCTCAACAAACATCTGCTCAAGAAAATGAAATTATCTCCAATTCTTCCATTGTCAGTTCTTCTGACACAATTACAAATGATTTTAATGATGTAATCTCTGAAGATAATTTAGAGAATGCTGATTCCATCAGTGGGTTGTCTGCTGTTCAATTAGCTCGAAGAAAACAAAAATTTGGGATTTTTCACCCTGCTTTGGAAGGAGAGAAAAAATATTCTTATTTGGAAAACGATAAAATTAAAATCAAATTTTCAAATATCGGCGCTAGGATTGTAGAAGTCTTTTTGGTTCAGAAAGATGAAAACGGTAATTATATTTACAAAACTCATACTGATTTTGTAAACAATCAGAACAATCCAATTCAACTTTTTGAAGAACAAACATCAAATCAAGAACTTAGCTTTAATATCAAGGATGAGTTTGGAGATTATATTCCTGTCAGTACAAAAAACTTATTTTTCGAAAATACACTTGAAAATGATTCTACTCTTTTGTTTAGATTAAAATCAGAAAATCCTCAAAAATCTCTTGTATTCAGGTACTTATTACCCTCGAATAGATTTCATGTAAATTATTCAATTGATTATTCATCTGTTGAAGATGAGATTGATTTAGGAAGTTCAAGACTAGATTGGTCCATGAAGGGATTATCTACCGAGAAATTAGCTGATGAAGAACGTTTTACATGTTCTGCGATGTTCCGATACGACGGCGAGACAAGAGATTACCTTTCTGAGAGAAGTGATGATGAGGAAAAGATTGATGGAAATTTAGATTGGTTAGCCTTTAAGTACAAATTCTTCTCCTCTATTTTAATAACTGACGGAGGAAAATACGAAGGTGAAGTAAGCCAGATTCAATTGCCCGATGAAACTGATTATACAATTGCCTACAGTTCAAGTTTATACATGCCCTACCCAGAATCTAGAAAAACCAATTTGAAATTTTATTTTGGCCCCAACGACAGTGAGCTGCTTTCTTCTTATGATTTGGCCATGGACCAAATCATTAATCTTGGATGGGGAATTTTTAGATGGACAAACAATTTACTGATAGAACCGATTTTTAATTTGTTAAAGAAATCTGGTTTATCCTTTGGCCTAGTTATACTATTAGTTACCCTAATTGTTAAATTAATTACACTTCCCCTTACCTACAAGAATTACAAGTCGTCAGCAAAAATGAAGGTTTTAAAACCTGAAATTGATAAAATAAATAAAAAATTCGAAGGTAAAACTGACAAAGACGTAATGATGAAAAAACAGCAAGAAACAATGGGTCTATACCGGAAAACTGGTGTCAACCCAATGTCTGGTTGTATCCCCATGTTGGTGCAAATGCCAATTTTATTGGCTGTTTTTAGATTTATTCCATCAAGTTTAGATTTAAGACATAAAAGTTTTTTGTGGGCCGAAGATTTATCCTCTTATGATGAAATTTTCTCTTGGTCTGCTGAGATTCCTTTACTCTCTTCATTTTATGGAAATCATGTTAGTCTTTTTACACTATTAATGGCTGTTTCAACACTATTTTACACCATGTTCAATAGCAACCAAATGGCTCCATCTCAACCGGGAATGCCTAACATGAAAGTGATCATGTATATTTTCCCATTTATGATGTTATTCTTCTTTAACACTTATTCCTCTGGTTTAAGTTATTATTATTTGTGCGGAAACCTCATGAATCTAGGAATTATGTGGGGCATCAAAAAGTATATGATTGATGAAAATAAAATTCGTCTACAAATTGAACAAAACAAAAAGAAGCCAAAAAAGAAGTCTAAATTTCAACAGAGAATGGAAGCCATGGCAAAAAAACAACAAAAAAGAAGATAAAAAATTAGTGCTTATTGTTTGTTTTTAAGTTAAAAAACATCTTTATTTGCACACCCAAAAAAATTAGTAAAATGTCTAAAGTTTGTCAAATAACAGGTAAAAAAGTGATGGTTGGTAATAATGTTTCTTTCTCTAAAAGGAGAACTAAAAGAAAGTTTTACCCAAACTTACAAACTAAAAAGTTTTTTATCCCTGAGCAGGGTAAGTGGATAACTTTGAAAGTATCTACCTCAGCTCTAAGAACAATTAATAAGAATGGCATCTCAGCTGTTTTAAAAGAAGCCAAAGCGCAGGGAATTATGTAGTAAAGCAATTGTATTGTATGAAAGCCTTGTTATCTTTATATCAAGGCTTTTTTTATACACTATGAAAGGGTATTGTATTTTATTTTTTTTATTTCTTTTTTTTTCTTTTTCCGCTCAAGAACTAGTCGATACAATTCATGCCGACAATTCGAATTATGTTTACGACAACGACAAGCTCAATGCAGATTTCTTTAAATCCAGAAGAAGAGCCTTTCGATCTTTAATGCCAGAAAATTCAATTGCAGTATTTTTTTCCTCTCCCGTTAGAAACCGTTCCAACGATGTTGACTTTGAGTATCACCAAGACCCTAACATGTATTATTTATCTGGCTATGAAGAACCTCATGGAGTTTTGATTATTTCTAAGAATGAAATAAATGTCCAAGGAAAAGCGGTAAATGAGATGATTTATGTTCAGCCTTACGATGAATCCGACGCAATATGGAACGGGATGAGGTTAGGAACTGAAGGAGCTAAAAATCTATTAAAAATAAATGCCTCTTTTTCTAACGAGGAATTCAAAAATTTAGAAATTAATTTTGAAGACTTCGATAAAGTATTTGTACTTGAACCACCTAATGACTATAGAGACAATGTCTATAACAAGAGTGATTTACACAATCTCATTCAACAATTCTATGCCAAAATTCCAGCTGATAATGAAAGTTCAATTGATGATTCAAAAATACTTCAATGGATGGCATTTTTGAGAGAGATTAAAACTCAAGAGGAGATTTTGCTCATGAGAAAAGCAATATCAATAACTTGTGAAGCTCAAAAAGAGTTGATGAGAGCTCTTGAGCCTGGGATGAAAGAATTTCAAGCTGAGGCAATTGTTGAATATATTTTTAAAAAAAATGGGGCAGAGTATCCTGGATTTCCAACAATTATGGGTAGTGGTGAAAATTCTTGTGTTCTACATTACATTTCAAATAGAAAGGAAATGAAAGGTGGTAATCTTTTGGTAAGTGATGTTGGTGCAGAATATCACGGTTACACTGCAGATGTTTCAAGAACAATCCCAGTAGATGGCCATTTTTCTAAAGAAGAAGCGCTAATTTATAATGTTGTTTTTGAAGCTCAAAAAGCAGGTATTGAAGCTTCTAAAGCAGGAAATCGATTTTGGGACCCAAATATTGCTGCTACAACAGTTATTTCTCAGCGTTTAATGGAACTAGGCATCATCCAAAAGCCGGCTGAATTGAGAAGGTATTTTATGCATGGAACTTCACATTATTTGGGTCTTGATGTTCACGATATGGGTACCTATAATGAGTTACAACCCAACACAATCATAACTGTTGAGCCTGGAATATATATTCCCCAAGGTTCTCCATGTGATTCAAAGTGGTGGAATATTGGTGTTCGTATTGAGGACGATGTATTAATAACAGACGGTGATCCTGAGGTGTTATCAGACTGTGTACCCAAAACAATTGCAGAAATTGAAGAACTAATGAAGGAAAATAGCTATTTAAATGATTAGAAGAATTTATTTATTTATATAAATAGGATTTAAAGAAAAAAAATTATCTTTGCCAACCATAAATTTTTAAAAAAATGGCTAAGAAAGGCAATAGAGTTCAAGTTATTTTAGAGTGCACTGAGCACAAAGACAGTGGGATGCCAGGCACATCTAGATATATTTCTACAAAGAATAGAAAAAATACACCTGATCGATTAGAAATTAAGAAATACAATCCTATTCTTAAAAAATACACTATTCACAAAGAGATAAAATAATCAAGTTATGGCAAAGAAATCAGTAGCCTCTTTACAGAAAGGTGGAGGAAAACAACATAGTAAAGTAATTAAAATGGTAAAATCGCCCAAAACAGGTGCTTATTCATTTAAAGAAGAAATTGTATCCAATCAACAAGTCAACGATTGGTTTAACAAAAAATAATTTTTTATAAACTTATTTTGCTTAAGCTTCTTCATTTTGGGGGAGCTTTTGCTTTTTATAAACACAAGTTTTATGAGCTGGAAGAGTTTTTTTTCGAAGAAGCAAAAACAAGACTTAGATCAAGGTCTAGAAAAAACTAAAAAAAGTTTTTTTTCAAAAATAGCCTCTTCCGTTGCAGGTAAATCAAAAATCGATGATGAAGTTCTTGATGACTTGGAAGAAATTTTGGTCTCCTCTGATGTAAGTGTATCTACGACTTTGAAAATAATTGACAGGATTGAGGCAAGAGTACAAAAAGACAAATTTGTCGGAACATCAGAGCTAAATAAACTTCTAAAGGAAGAAATTGCTGGTCTGATGGAAGAAAACAGTGTTAATGATATAGATGATTTTTCTGTTCCAGCTCTAGATTATCCCTACGTTATTATGGTTGTTGGTGTTAATGGGGTAGGGAAAACAACAACAATTGGAAAGCTGGCACACAAGTTCAAAGAAAGAGGACTCAAGGTTGTTCTCGGTGCTTCAGATACTTTTCGTGCTGCTGCTGTTGATCAACTTAAAATTTGGGCAGAACGAGCTGGAGTTCCTATTATTCAGCAAGGAATGGGAGCAGATCCAGCATCTGTAGCATTTGATACGCTTCAGAGTGCAAAATCTCAAAATGCAGATGTTGTAATTATTGATACTGCTGGAAGACTACACAATAAAATAAATCTTATGAACGAGCTTTCAAAAGTTAAAAACGTAATGAAAAAAGTTTTGCCAGATGCTCCAAATGAAGTGATGCTTGTACTTGATGGATCTACAGGTCAAAATGCCATTGAGCAAGCCAACCAATTTATACAGTCTACAGAAGTAAATTCCCTTGCGTTGACTAAACTGGACGGAACAGCTAAAGGAGGTGTGGTAATTGGAATCACAGATCAGTTCAAGATTCCAGTTAAATACATCGGGGTTGGTGAAGGAGTTGATCAGCTTCAAGTTTTTAATCGTTTTGAATTCATTGATTCATTGTTTAAAGACTCTGTCTTTAAAAATTAACCTAACGCTATGTTATTTTGAAAACCAAGACATTAAAAAAAAATAAGGTTAATGTAATTACTTTAGGATGTTCAAAAAATATTTTTGATTCTGAAGTAATGATGGCACAATTGAAAGCAAATCAATTTGAAGTTACCCATGATTCAGAAAAAAATGATTCTGAAGTGGTTATTATAAATACCTGTGGATTTATTGATAATGCTAAAGAAGAATCTGTGAATACCATTGTTAATTACATCGAGGCAAAGAAAAATGGCCTTGTAGATAAGCTGTATGTTTCAGGATGTCTTTCAGAGCGGTATAAAGGGGACTTAGTGAAAGAACTTCCTGAAGTAGATGCCTTTTTTGGAACTAGAGAGTTGCCAAAACTTTTAAAAACATTAAATGCTGATTATAGGCATGAATTGGTTGGAGAGCGTTTACTTACCACACCATCTCATTATGCTTATTTAAAAATTTCTGAGGGTTGTGACCGCCCTTGTTCATTTTGTGCAATTCCTCTAATGCGAGGAAAGCACAGGTCAACTCCAATTGAACAATTGGTTGAACAAGCCAAGAGTTTAGCAAATAAAGGAGTTAGAGAAATTATGCTCATCGCCCAAGATCTTACTTTTTATGGATTAGACATTTATAAAAAGCGTAGTCTTGCTAAATTGCTCGAGCAACTTTGTTCGGTTGACGGAATTGATTGGATTCGTTTGCATTATGCATATCCATCCGGTTTTCCAATGGATGTGATTCAGGTAATGAAGGACAATCCAAAAATATGCAACTACCTCGATATTCCTTTACAACACGGTTCTTCCAGAATTCTTAAAGCCATGAGAAGAGGAATTAATAGAGAAAAGACAGTTAATCTAATCAATGAGATTAGAAGTCAAATTCCATCTATAGCAATCCGAACTACTTTAATTTGTGGATATCCAGGAGAAACAGAGGGAGATTTTCAAGAAATGTTTGATTGGGTAAAAGCAATGAAATTCGATCGTTTAGGTGTTTTTTGTTACTCTCATGAAGAAAATACTCATGCCTTTAATTTCAATGATGACGTTTCTGAATCCATAAAACAGGAAAGGGCTGAGCAAATAATGGATGCACAGGCGAACATTTCATTTCAGTTAAATCAAGAAAAAATAGGAAGGATATTTCGTGTTCTTATCGATAGAGTTGAAGGCGATTTTTTTGTCGGAAGAACAGAATTTGATTCTCCTGA
>MDSZ01064690.1_pt1 | contig 14469 bp, 16 predicted proteins | sample 811201 | NCBI WGS metagenome assembly MDSZ01 (sample SAMN05326647, study PRJNA326480) | marine metagenome | isolation source: seawater | place: Indian Ocean: North | collected 2010
GTAAAAATATAATGAGACTAACCAGTGATTGCCCATTAATAGATTATAAAATTTGTGACAAACTAATAAATATCTTTAACAAAAAAAAAATCGACCATATTTATACTGGGCAAACATTTGCTGAGGGTCTTGATGTTGAAATTCTAAGTTTTAAAACTCTAGAAAAAATTTATAATAATGCTAAGTCCAAAGTCGAAAAAGAACATGCTACTTACTATATTAAAAGAAACCCAAAAAAATTTAAAACTAAAAAAATAGAAAACACAAGTGACTCTTCAAAATATAGATTTACTATAGATGAAAAAGAGGATTTTATTTTGTTAAAAAAAATAATAAAGCAGTTTCCTAAAATTTTAAAAAATACTTATGTGAGTTCAAATAAATTTATTGATTTTGTAAAAAATCATAAAAATATTTATAAAATAAATTCACATATAATAAGAAACGAGGGGCTTCTGAAATCTTTAAAAAAAGAACAAAAAATAAATTAGAATGGAAAAAATTAAAAATTATTATGAATTTTTTTTAAAAAAATACAAAAAAGGTCATAAAGCTGTAAATTGGAAATCTCAAAAAACTCAAGAAATAAGATTCGAAAAAATTATAGAAATACAAAATTTAAAAGGTTTATCAATATTAGATGTAGGGTGTGGTCTTGGTCATCTAAGGAAGTATATGAAAAAAAAAAAAATTGACTGTTCTTATAAAGGTATTGATATATCTGAACTAATGATAAGATCTGCAAAAAAATACAATAACAACAGCAAAAATTTTTTTGCTATCAATATTTTAAATAAAAAAAAAAGATTAAATTTTTTAAAAAGTGATTATGTGATTAACTGTGGACTATTCACGGTAAAAGCAAACTATACCAATGATCAATGGTGGAAATTCATAAAAAAGACACTCCTTAAAATGTTTTACCTATCTAAAAAGGGTATAGTTTTTAATTTATTAACAGAAAATGTCGATTATAAAGATAAGCATTTATACTATGCATCTCAAAAGCAAATTATGAGCTTCATCAAAAATTATTTAAGTGAAAAAATTGTTTGTAAAAGGAATCCTAAAGTTTGGGAAAATGTATATTATGTCTATAAATAAATTAAATAAAAAATCTCAAAAATTGCTAAAAATTTTGAATATTAAAAATTTAAATAATATGAAACTAAGTTCAAATATCTTAGAATTTTGTGACTCAATCAAATATATTGAGTTAATTGTAGAACTTGAGAAAATGGCAAAAAAAAAAATTGGCAAGAAACAAATAGTAAAAATAAGAGATATCGAAAATTTTCTTAAATAATGAAAAAAATTTTAATAACGGGATGCAATGGAAGTATTGGCAAAGAAATTGCTAATTACTTTAAAAATAAAGATTATAAAATTATTGGATTAGATCTAAAGACCCCTCCAAGAGTAATTTTAAGAAAAATAGAATTTTTTAAATGTAATTTAAATTCTGAACAAAGTGTAAAAAAGACTTACAAAAAAATAATCAAGAAACATAACAATATAGATATTTTAATTAATGCTGCAGGCTATATTCATAATGAGCTTTTTTTAGAATATAAGGGTAAATTTAAATATCATAATACCTCAGAATGGAAAAAAACTTTTGAATTTAATATCAACACAGTATTCTTCACTGTAAAATACTTTTTACAATTATTAATAAATTCAAAAAAAAAAAATAAATTAATTATTAATTTTAGTTCAGTAAATGCAGATGGTATAGTTGGCCAAGCAGCATATAGTGCTTCAAAAAAAGCAGTAGAAATTCTTACAAAAGTCTGGTCTAAAGAATTTTCCCCATTCCGGATAAGAGTAGCATGTATAGCACCAGGCTATATAGATTTAAAATCAACAATGAAGAATACTAAAAAAAAAGATAGACAAAAAATACTCTCTGAAATTCCATTGAAAAAATTTGGCAATGTGAAAGATTTGTTAGATGGGATAAACTTTCTAATTGCTAATGAATATTTTAATGGAAAAATTTTAAAAATTGATGGCGGTCTTTAAAAATAAAAAACTTATTATATTTGGTACCGGGCTTATTGCTGAGGAATTATATAATTACTTTGAATTAGACAGTAGTTACAAGGTTAAAGGTTTTGTAAAAGATAAAAAGTATATAAAAAAAAAAACGTTCTTGGGTTTGCCTGTGTACGCATTAGAAAATATTAAAAAAAAATGTAAACCTAATGAATATGAAGCTTTTGTTGCAGTTGGATATACAAATTTAAACAGTTTAAGGGAAGAAAAGTTTCAATTTTTTAAAAGAATGGGTTACAAACTTGCTAATTATATTAGCTCAAAATCTTCTGTTATAAATCCACAAAAAAATTATGAAAATTGTATTGTTTTAGAAAATTCTACCGTTCAACCCTCAGCAAAAATTGGTAAAAATGTGTTTATATGGGCAAATAATTTAATTGGACATCATGTTAAAGTACAAGACAATGTTTATATTTCTGGAAATTGTACTGTTGCAGGATCATCTACAGTAGGTAAGAATTGTTTCTTAGGAGCTGGTTCTACAATTTCTCATGGGATACAATTGCAGAAAAATTGTTTAGTAGGTGCAAATAGTTTAGTGAATAAAAACTTAAAAACGAATTCAATTGTTGCTGAACAACCTTCTAAAATAATTAAATCAAAAAATTTAGAATTAATAAAAAAAATAATAAAGTAATGATTTGGAAAAGCTTAGGTATTATTTTTAATCCTAAATCAATAAAATCAATCAAAAGTCATAGCTGGGTCCCTACTGTAATAAAATACAAAAGAGACAAGGCAAGAGTTTTTTTTGCAGGAAGAGATAAATTTAATCATAGCAGCATTTATGCTTTTAATATTTCTTTAAAAAAACCATATAAAATTTTCAAAAAAACTACTAAACCTGTTTTGTCAAAAGGTGATTTAGGTTTTTTTGATGACTCTGCTGCGATTCCATCACATATAATTAAGATTAAAAATAAGTATTTTTTATATTATATAGGGTGGACTCAAGGAATTACTGTTCCTTATATTTCATCAATAGGGTTAGCTACTAGCAAGAATCTTTTTAGCAATTTTACAAAATTTAAAAAAAGTCCAATTATAGGTAGGACTGAGAAAGATCCAATTTTTGTTGCATCATGTTTTGTTCAAAAAAAAGGTAATAAATTTGAGATGATTTATACATCAAATACAAGCTGGAAAAAAAAAGGAAAGAAATTAATTCCAAGATATTTTTTAAAGCTCGCTTCCTCAAAAAATGGAATCGATTGGAAATTTAAAAAAAAAATTATGAAATTTAAATCTAAAAATGAAGTTGCTATTTCAAGACCATGGATAATAAAACATAAAAATAAAGAATACATCTTTTATTCATACAGAACAAAAAACTATAAGATTGGATTTGCGAAATTTAATAAAAAAAAACAACTCGTAAGATATGACAGCCTTCTTAAAATTCAGAACAATATTGATAAATTTGACAACAAAATGCAGGAGTACAGTTCTGTTATTGATTACGGAAATAAATATTTAATGTTTTATAATGGTAATAATTTTGGTGAAAAAGGAATTGGTTTAGCTGAAATTGACAAGAATGATTTAACGATATGACTCTAATATATATTTTAATTTTTTTAATATTTTTAGAGTTCTCATTAAGAAATTATTTTGAATTTTTTAAAGATAATGATAATTCAAATAATATTAAAAGAATTCCTAATTTATCTTTAAAAAGAAATTATATTGTGGACTCGCTAAGTTCTGAAAATAAAAACTCTGAACTTGATGAAAAAATTGGGTGGAGACTTATAAAAAATTCAGAAATTTCTATTAAAGTAACGGCTCCATACATAAATGAAAATTTGAACTATAAATATAAGATAAATGAGTTAGGTGCTAGGTCTAGCAATTTTACTGGAAAAAAAAAAACAATAGGTTTTTTTGGTTGCTCAATTACTTATGGTCATGGTTTAAATGAACAATCAACATTTGCAAATCAAACATGTGAAAAAATTAATGATTATGAATATTTAAATTACGGTGTTGCCGGTTATTCTCTTTATCAGTCATTTTTAAAATACAAAGAAGTAAGTAAAAAAATAAATTTTGAAAAAATAATTTTTACAGTACATAAGGATTTAGAAAGAAGAAACACTAGCAGCCTAAGTTGGTTAAAAATGATTAATAGATTCTGGGGTGTTCCGGGAGTAATTTACTTTAAGGGATTAAGACTTAAATTTAGACCAAGAAAATATATAAGAATTTTTCCCTCAAAATTTAAAATTTTAATGCTTTTGGAATTTTTAATAAATTTTTTAATTTATTCTATAGGAGATAATAATTTAATTAAAAAAGAAACAAATGAGTATTTACTTAATCAAATAAAAAAAGAATGTATAAAAAATAATTCGGAATTAATTATCTTATGTTTAGATAATCTAGAAAATTTAAGCAAGTTTTTGAACAAAAACGATTTCAATTGGAATTATTCAGGCATTAATTTGGATGAGGAAAATACAAAAGGTGAAAAAAAATGGCTTTTAATGCCTTGGGATAATCATCCAAATAATGATGCTAATTCTATATTTGCAGATAAAATATTAAAAGTGATTAATTCCAGCAAAAGACCTTTTAATCCAAAAATTGAAATAATTAAAAAAAAATCTAATCCACAAGAATACATATATCCACTTTACTAGAACTATGAAGTTTAAGAATTTAGGATTACTGTTCAAAGAACAGGCTAAAAAAAATTACAAAGATATTTGTCTCAATCTTGGCAAAGAAAATTTAATTTCTTATGGAAAAATTGACTCTTTATCAGATAGTTTAGCAAGTTATTTTTATAGAGAACAAGGAATTCGAGAGGGCGATAGAGTCTGCATAGAGTCTAAAAAAGATTTATTTTCTTATGCAGCATTGCTTTCTTGTTTAAAACTAGGAGTTATTTACAGCTTTTTTGATATTAATGATGGAGAGGACCGAATAAAAAACGTTATTGAGACGGTAAAGCCAAAAAATATTTTTTTATTTTCAAAAAATAAAAAAATTAAGACTAAAAAAAAGATAATATTTGTCAACGAAAATTTTAAACAAAAAGCTTTTTTTCGTGAGGATAAAAAAATAAATTCAAAGTATAAAAATAAGTACTCTTACGCGTATATAATGTTTACTTCTGGTTCTACTGGAAAACCAAAAGGCGTATTAATCAGTCATTACAATCTTAGTTTTTTTATTAATTGGGTTAAAAAGACTTTTAAAATTAATAAAAATACAAAAATGTCAAATTTAAATCCTCTTCACTTTGATAATTCGGTTTTTGATATTTATGGCTCTATGTTTAATGGTGCTACGCTAGTTCCAATAGAAAAGAATGAAATTTTAATTCCTAAAAATTTGATAAAAAAACTTAAAATATCAAAGTGTAATTTATGGTTTAGCGTCCCGTCACTGCTAGACTTAATTTTGCAAATAGGTGGATTAAATATATTTAAAAACAAAATTTTTAAAAAAATGATTTTTGGGGGTGAGCGTTTTCCACTTCAATCAGTAAAAAAAATACTTTCCATTAACAAAAAAATTCAATTTTTCAATGTCTCAGGTCCAACAGAGTGTACATGTATGTGTTCAAGTTATAAAGTTAGGCCAAGCGACCTAAAAAAAAGTAATGATGTTTATGTAGGAAGAATAAGCAAATATTTCAATTATAAAATAATTGGTAAACAAAGTACAAAATATAAATTTAAAAATGGTGAGCTTTATTTAGAGGGACCAGCAGTTTCCTCGGGCTATTACAACGATCAAATTAGAACCAAAGAAAAATTTTATAAGAAAGGAAAAATCTTTGGCTATAAAACTGGAGATATAGTAATAGAAGAAAAAAATAAGTTATTAAAAATAATTGGACGAACAGATAATCAAATTAAATTTTTAGGACATAGAATAGAGCTTGAAGAAATTGAAAAAGCATTTATCAAACTATTTAAAGTAAAAAATTGCATCGCTTCAATTAAAGAAAAAAAACAATATCCTCACAAAAAAATTGTTATTTTTTTAGATAAAAACATTGGCAGTGAAGATAAAGTTAAATTAAAACTGAGTAAAATATTACCAAAGTACATGATACCCGAAGAGTTAAAATTTGTAAAAAAATTTATTTACAACAGAAATGGCAAATTAGATAGAACAAGGTATTAATAAATGAAAATAGCCATTATGCAGCCAACTTACTTTCCTTGGGCAGGGTATTTTTCTCTTATAAACTATGTTGATACCTTTGTATTTTTAGATAATGTACAATTTGACAGACGATCCTGGCAGCAAAGAAATCAAATAGCACATAAAGATAAAAAAATGTGGATTACTGTTCCGGTTAAAAAAAAAAATTTAATTGATCAATTAATTTGTGAGGTAAAAATTGATGATGAAGAATTTAAGAAGAAACATTTAAAAAGGATTTATCACTCTTATTCAAAGTCAAAATACTTCAACATAATTTATCCATTAATTGAAAAGATTTTTGAAGAAGATTGTCAATATTTATCAAATTTAAATCAAAAAATAATCAAAACTATTTGCAATTTTCTTAAGATTAATACCAAATTAATAAATGCTAAAAATTTAAACTCTAAGGGTAAAAAACAAATTTTATTATCTAATATTTGTAAAGAGCTCAAGGCAAATGAATATATAGCTGTTAAAGGTTCAAAAAGTTACATGGAAAATCAATCTGAGTTTTTAAAAAAAGGTATTTCAGTTAAATTTTACGAATTTGATCAAAAAAGCTATATGAGAGGAAAAAATTCCTTTATTCCAAATTTATCAATTTTAGATTTATTATTTTATAAAGGAATAGAAACAAAAGAACTTATAACTAATGAAAAATAAAAAATTTTATATTAAAAATTTAGTTAATTATTTCTTTAAAAATAAAAAAATAAATATATTTGATGCCGGTGCTCACAAGGGTCTTTTTTTAAAAAAAATTGGTTTAACTAAAATTAAAAATGCAATTTTAGTTGATCCTATTGATTTCAATATTATCCATAAAAAAAATTTTAAAAGGTTTAAATATATAAAAGCCTTACTTGGTGAAAAAATAAGTAAAAAAAATTTTTATATTCATTCGAACACAAATCCTGAATGGTCTTCAATAAATAAAATTCATAAACAATCACCATATTATAAACTCTATAAAAGAAGGCTTAATAAAAAATTAATCACAAAAAATATCAAACAACAGACTATTGATAATATTTTAAAGAAAATTAATTTTAAAATCGATGTAATTAAAATCGATTGTCAATCCCAAACTCTTGAGGTTTTGAGAGGCTCAAGTAAAACACTTGGTAATAAAAATTTGAAAATAGTGATATGTGCTATTAATTTGACAGACTTTTATCACAATAAAAGTGATGATTTTGTTTCTATCTGTAATTTTTTAAAAAGATTTAAATTAAATTTATACTCTTTTGTAAATGCTCATGACGGTTCTCTCGGAAAAATAGATTTTGATTTTAAAAATTTCAAGGTTTGGACTTTTGATGCAGTTTTTTTGAAAAATGAGAAATAAAATAAATGAATTTATATTCAGGGTGGATGTTACAAAAGAAGTTGGTATTGGACATCTAAAAAGAATGATCAACTTTGGAAATCAATTAAATGTTAAAAAAAAAAATATTACATGGTTTATAAAAGGTAGCAAAGAGATAGCTAAGAGCATTTTTAATAAGAATAATTTTAAAAATATATTTTATTTGAAAAATGACGGTAAAAAAAAAATTGTTAAATTTATGCAATCAAAAAAAATTAATTTTATTTTTTTTGATTTATGTCACAAAAAAAATATGCAGAAAAAATTTATCCAGAATTATATTAATTATTTTAAAAAAAATGGCTTTATAACTGTTTCATTTGAACATCCAAATATAAATACATCTAGCAATATTTCTATAAATCCATACATGTTTAAAAACAAAATTGTAAGAAAAAGAGGAAAAGTCAAATTATCAGGACATAAGTACTTTATTTTTTCAAAAAAAATTTCAAATTACCTCAAAAAAAGAAAAAAAATAAGGAAGGATCCATCTAACATTTTAATAAGTTTGGGAGGCACTGATCCAAAAAATATTGCTCAAAAGCTTATAAAATTAATTCTTTCTCTTAAACTTAATATTAAATTGAAAGTTTTGATGGCCTTTAATACAAAAGTAAAACATTTTTTTAAAAAAAAATAAAAATATAAAGTTTTTGAGTTATCAAGACGATATTCTTAAACATCTAAACTGGTCCGACATCGCAATTATAAATGAGGGAAATATTAAGTTTGAGGCCGCCATAATGGGAACACCAAGTATAATGATAAACACTATTGAAAAAGATAATAGTAAATTAATAAATGACTTTTTAAAATTCAAAACTTCAAAATATATTCCATTTCAAAAATTAAATTTAAATTTTATTAATAATTTTCATAAATATTTTACAAATAAAAATGAACGTAATTTTCATTCTTCAAATGGAAGAAAATATTTTAATTTAAAAGCATCTGAAGAAATTATTAAAACATTACAGGACTTTAGATGAATTATAATTACAACAAACAACATATAATTAAAGAAGATATTAAAAAAGTAGTCAAAGTTCTTAAATCACAAAGAATTACACAAGGAAATTTTGTATTAGATTTTGAGAAAAAACTGAGAAAATATTTTGGAGCTAAATATGCACTAACAGTTTCTAATGCAACATCAGCATTTTATCTTCTATCGCAATATTTAAAATGGAAAAAAAATGATTTTATAATTTTGTCTCCAATAAGCTTTGTTGCTGCAGCAAACTCAGTTATTAGATCAGGAGCAACACCGGTCTTTGTTGATATAAACTTAAAAAATCAAAACTTGGATCCCAAACAAGTAGAGAAACAAATTATTAAATTAAAAAGAAAGAAAAAAAAAGTATCAGCAGTGATAGTTACTGATTACGCTGGTAAACCAGCAGACTGGAAAGAATTTCAAAAAATTAAATTGAAGTATAAAGTAAAGCTAATTAACGATAATTGTCATGCACTAGGAGCTAAATATTTTGGAAGTTCAAAGTACGCAATGAAATTTGCAGATTATGTAATTCAAAGCTACCATGCAGTAAAAAATATTACTACTGCGGAGGGTGGATCAATTTTAACAAACAATAAAAAATCTTATTCTATTTTAAAAAATTTGAGAGAACATGGTTTTTTGAGCAATAAAAAAAAAGATCCTTTTAATTATAATATTAATGAGGCTGGTTATAATTTTAGATTATCAGATTTAAATTGCGCTTTAGGCGCAAGCCAAATAAAAAGAATTGATATTATTAGAAATAAAAGAAATAAACTTGCAAAAGTATACGACAAAGTATTCTATAATAATGATTGTATATTATGCCCACTGAGGGAAAAAAATAGAATATCAGCTTATCATTTATACAATATTAGAATTAGCTTCAAAAATTTAAGAATAAATAAAATTAATTTTTATAAAACTCTTAAAAAAAAACATAACATTCATTTGCAGGTTCATTATACTCCAACTTATAAATTTAATATTTTTAAAAAATTTATTTCGAAATCAGATTCGTTTAGAAATTCTGAAAAATATTATAAAGAGACTTTTTCTTTGCCTCTTTATTTGGAACTTAAGGAAAAAGATGTTTATTTGATCGGGAAAAAAGTCATAGATTTAGTTAATAAATTCAGTAAAGTAAAAATTAATCAATAATGTTTAAAGAACAAAATACTTTTTTAATTAATAAAAAAAAATTTCACAGTTTTCACAGAACTTTAGTAATTGGTGAGATTGGTTCAAACCATAATCACAATCTTAAAAAAACATTTGAGTTGATAAATGAAGCAAAAAAAGCAGGATGTGATGCAGTTAAATTTCAATTATTTAAGGCAGATAAAATAATACAAAAAAAATATAGTGGTTGGAAAATTTTAAAAAAACTCGAACTTCAAGAAAATTGGCTTATAAAACTCAAAAATTATTCAAAAAAAAAGGGATTATTGTTTTCGGTAAGCCCTTTTGACATCGAGTCAGTTAAGTTACTTAGAAAATTAAACATTGATTTTTTTAAGGTAGCATCTACTGAACTAGAAGACCATGAACTAATTAGAGAAATAGCAAAAACAAAAAAACCAACTATTCTGTCTACAGGAGCTTCAAGAATACATGAAATTTCAGAGTCTGTGGAACTTTTGAGAGGAAAAGTAAAAAGTTTAGCTTTATTGCATACGGTTTCAATTTATCCACCTAAAATAAACCAAATGAATTTAAATATGATAAAATCTCTTAAAAGCACTTTTCACCTTCCAACAGGATTTTCAGATCATACAGTAAGTCACTCTCTTCCTGCAGTAGCCGTTGCGCTAGGTGCGTGTATTATTGAAAAACATATTACTTTAAATAAAAAATCAAAAGGACCTGATCACCATTTTTCACTTGAGCCATCTGAATTAAAAATTATGGTAAAAAGTATTAGGGAAGCAGAAATTTCTCTAGGAGCTAAAATAAAGCAACCTGTTATAACAGATGAGAAAAAAGGCTTAGCTAGACGTATTGTTTTAAGAAACAATCTTAATAAAAATGAAAAAATTAAAAGAGAGCACATTATAATTAAAAGAGCTGAAATAAGCGCCATACATCCAAGAGATATTAGTAAAATAATTGGGTTATCAATTAAAAAGAATTTAAGAAAAGACGTTGCACTTAAATGGTCACATTTTAAGTAGTGAATAAAAAAAAAATTTATAACTTCCTAGACAGAAATCTTAAAAAATATGAGGTAATTTATATAACTTCTGATTTACGAGGTTTGCTGTTTAATCAAATATTTAATGATGCAAATCGACTATGTATTTTTTTTTTAGAATACTTTTTAAAAAGAAAAAAAACTATAATTGTTCCAACATATTCATTTACTAATAAAGGAAAATTTTTTATCGAAAAAACACCTACGAATTTAAGTTTTTTTTCAAAATGGATTTTAAAACAAAAAAAGGTTATGAGGTCTAGCCATCCAATCTTTTCAACTTCAGCATTAGGGCCTAAAAAAAAAATTGTTGAAAATATTGGAAAAAGTGCTTTTGGAAAAAAATCAATATATCAAAAAATGCTATCTGAAAAAACTTGTTTGTTACACATAGGAAGGCCTTTTGAGTTAGGCAATACTTCAATTCATTATGTTGAGGAGTTGGTTGGTGTAAAATATAGATTTCTTAAAAAATTTAAAACAAAGGTTTATAAAAAAGGAAAATTTCTTTCCACAGATTATACAGCTTTTGTAAGAAAAAGAAAAACAAAGCCTACAAATACTTTAAAAATCGCAAAAATATTTAGAAAAAAAAAACTCATTAAGGAAATCGGAGATAAAAATATTTTAACCAATATATCAATAATTGATTATAAAAAGTGTATAAAAACTATGATTGACTCAATACAAAAAGATAAACAAGTTTTTTTAAATTAATCATATCTCATGGAAAAAAATTTTAAACAGTTTTTAAATAATTATTTTAAAAATAAAGGTGTCAATAATATTGAAAAAAAAAAAAATTTAAACTTAATTGAGCACGGAATTATAGATTCATTAGATATTGTGACACTAGTTTTTGAGATAAAAAAAAAATTTAAAATTGAAATTAATTTAAATAATCAAAAAAGTATCAATGATTTTTCAACTTTTAATGGATTAGTTAAACTTTTTAAAAAAAATATAAAATGAAAAAAAATAAAATACTTGTACCAACAATAAATTCTAATGAAGAAGAGTATAAAATTATAAAGTGGAATTTTAAAAATAAAGATAAAGTTAAAGCAAATGATCATTTAGTAACAATTGAAAGTACCAAAGTTGCTGAGGAAATTAATTCAGAAATATCAGGATATATAAAAATTCTTTATGAAGAAGGCCAAGACGTAAAAGCAGGTTCATGTATAGCTGAAATATATGAAAATAAAGAGGAAATCAAAGACTCAACAAAAGATAAAAATAATTTAAATATGACTATTACTTCTAAAGCCAAAAAACTAATAGAAGATAATAAAATCTCACTAGAAAATTTTAAAACTTTAAAGGTAGTTAAAGAAAAAGATGTATTGCAATTTATAAAAAATTTAAATTCGAAATCAACAAAAAAAAAAGACAGCTTGATAATTTTCTTCAAAGAGAGCAAACCTTACCATGCAGCTATTTTTTTAGAGAGCAGAGGAATTGCAGACTTATCGTTATTAGGTAGTAGGTTTATACCAGAGACCAAATATAATTTTGATGGATTAGATCTTAAATTCTACAATATTCAAATTAACAATTATGAAAAATTAATATCTTTCTTAAATACTCCAGTTCTTTTAACCGAAAAAATTATAAAAAAAGAAAAAAGCTCTAGGGGATGGTTTAAATCTACAGAAAGTGCAGATTTTATTCTTAATTTTAGAGACAAGCGTTCAAAGGATCCTAGTGATATTAATTGTATTGAATGGTTAGTTCTTGCGCTTGAAAAAGACTCCCAGTATCTACCTGATGATATTTTAACAGCGGAAAGATTATTTAATTGGGCAGAAAATAATTTGGATAAAATAGAAAAAAAAAATAATTTAGAATTTTTTAGAAAATTTTATAATTAATTCTATGGGGTTTTCATTCAATTTAAATAGATTAAGAAAAGTTGATCTTTTGATATTTGACGATAGTTATAGCAACCTAGTATTGCCTAAAAATATAAAAGTATTTACTATTAAAAAAAATGAAATATTTCTTACTACACTTCTTCAATCTCTAATTTTAAATATATTTAATTTCAATTTTTCTATCAAAAAAATAATTTATAATTATTATAAATTATTGATAAAAAAACTTTGCCCAAGAATAGTTATTAGCCATGAATTAAAAAGTAATATTTTTAAGATTAAAAAGGATTTTCCTAATATCATCACAATTGTCTATCAACTTAATAATTACTTTGATTACTATAAAAAGATTACTGATCAAATTATTAATAAAGATTTAAAAAAAAGGGATTTTAAATGTGATTATCTAATTTTAAAAAATAAATATTCCAATAGGTATTTAAATTTTATTAAATCCAAAAAAATTATACTTGGTTCAATTAAAAATAATGAAATCAAAACAAAAACTTATAAAAAAAAAAAATATGATATAATGTTTATTTCAACTTTTAGAAAAAAGATAAATAAATTTTTTGGACTTACTCACTATGGAGGTTTGGAAATAAGCGACGCTTCAAGCACCTACATCTTGGATACGATTAATAAGCTTATTTTGAGTAAAAATCTTAAAGTTTGTGTAGCGTTCTCCAGTTTAAGAAGTGATAAAAAAAATAAATTAAGTTTTAGAGACGAAGAAAAATTTTATCAAGGAAATTTAAAAAAATTTTATGTTGAAAGGAATTTAAACTCCTATCAGCTTGCTGAAAAATCTAAAATAACTATTAATGTTGGATCAAGTTTGGGATTAGATTTAATTTCTAGAGGTCATAAAGTTCTTTTTTTACAACCAATATCTTTCGTACCTGCTGATCTTTTAGAGATGATTTCAAAAAAGAAAAAAGAAGGATCATTCTGGTATAAAGGAACTAACAATTCAATAATCCAAAAAAAAATAATGAATTTGATTTTGTTAAGTCAAAATAAATGGAAAAAAACTTTTAAAAAAAATGCAATACAAGCTTATGATCAGAATAATATTTATCTGAAAAATTTAATATCAAAAATACTAAAAGTTAAGTGAATAATCATTTACAAAAAAAAATTATATTAGGAACAGCTAATTTTGGGTTAAATTATGGAGTCAAAAACAAATTTAAAAAGTTAAAAATTTCAGAAATTAAAAAATTATTAAATTTTTCAATTAAAAAAGGAATTTCCACGATAGACACAGCAAACTCTTACGGAAATGCGGAAAAAATACTTGGAAAATTTAATCATAATCGGCTTAAGATAATTACAAAGATATTAATATTAAAAAAAAAGAAAAATGAAATTTATCATGAGATCTTATTTCAAATTAACCAATCAAGAAAAAATCTTAAACAAAAAAAAATTTATGCTATTTTAATTCATAACATTTTAAGTTTAAATAATTCCCAAATAAAATTTGCTTTAGAAGCACTTCAAAATTTAAAAGGGAAGGGACTTATAAATAAAATAGGAATTTCAACTTATGGGAACTACAAGATTAAATATGTAACAAGATTTTTTACAATTGATATTATTCAAACTTCAATTAATATTTTAGACAAAAGAGCTATCACACCAGAGTTATTAAAAATTTATAAAAAGAAAAGAATAGAAATTCACGCTCGATCAATTTTTTTACAAGGTTTATTAGTTGATAAAAATTTGAAAGTACCAAAAAAGATAAAAAAGTTATGGGATAAAAATAAATATAAATTGTTTGATATTTATA
>MDSZ01252199.1_pt1 | contig 14468 bp, 14 predicted proteins | sample 811201 | NCBI WGS metagenome assembly MDSZ01 (sample SAMN05326647, study PRJNA326480) | marine metagenome | isolation source: seawater | place: Indian Ocean: North | collected 2010
AAATGAAATAGCTAAAACTGCTCAGAAAATGGCTTCATCATACAAAGAGCCTGGAAAATAATTATTTTCTATAGCTAATACATTTTAAGGTATCAGTGAATTTTATTTGATTTCTATATTTAGATTTAATTTCACTGATACCTTTCATAATTTCATTGTGTTTTAAATCAAGTAAACAAGATATATATCTTGATTTTATCATTTTTAGATATTTTTGCTTTGAGATATTAACCTTAAAATTAAAACTTGTCTCATTAGATCTTTTTAATTTTTTTTTAATTATTTTAATTAATTTTTCATCTCTTCTAAGGCTATTTTCGAGATTTTGCTTCATCTTTTTAAAGCAGGGAATATTATTATTTTTAGTTTTAAGAGAAAAAATTAATAATTTTCCACCAAGTTTCAATCTTTTTTTTGCAATATTTATAAGTAACGCTAGCTCTGAGGGTGAAAAAAAATGAATGGTTTGTTTTAATAAAATTAAATCATATTTTTCTTTTTTTTTTTTAAGATAATCTTTACCATTTATCTTTTTAAAAATAATATTCTTTTTAACTCCTTTATTTTTTATTATATCCAGGCCAATTGGTTTTTCTTGAAATTTATATTTATTTTGCAAAGCACTTATTATATTTGCTCTACCGCAGCCAATATCGAGTATTTTTGTATTTTTACTAAATTTAATCTTATTATTTAAAAATTTATTGAACTCAAAAATATAATTTTTTGAGGACAACCAAGTTTTATTGTCCCAATTTTTTAATTTTCTCATAATATTTAGATAGCATTCAAAAAATTACTTTGCTATAATTTAATAGTGAGTTCAGCATTTCATACAAAGATACCTAATTCTTTAAATGAACATTGGATGCCATTTTCATCTAATAAAGATTTTAAGAAAAACCCTCGTATAATAGTAAAAGCAGAGGGTATTCATCTTCAAACTCATGATGGTAAAACTTTAATTGACGGAAGTTCTGGACTTTACTGTAATCCTCTCGGTCATGGACGAAAAGAGATAATTGAAGCTATTAAAAATCAATTAGAAAACCTAGATTATACAATGCCATTTCAACAAGGATATGGCGGATCTTTCGAACTAGCAACGATGATAGCTCAAAAGACCCCTGAGGATTTAAATAGAATTTTTTATACAATCTGTGGTTCTACTGCAGTAGAGACAGCAATTAAAATTGCTGTAGCCTATTTTAGATCTATTGGCCAAACAAGTAGATTTAAATTTGTGGGTCGAGAAAGAGGTTATCACGGTATGAACATAGGGGCGCTTACAGTTGGAGGAATACCCAATAATTCAAAAGAATTTAAAAATATTTTAATGCCAGGTGTGGAACACATGAGACATACTTTTTTATCAGAGCATAAGTTTGTTAAAGGTCAACCAGAAACTGGTTCTGAACTCGCTGAAGATCTAGAAACTATTGCAAAAAAATTAGGAGGAGAAAATATAGCAGCTTGTATAGTTGAACCCATTGCAGGATCAACCGGCACTCTAATTCCTCCAAAAAATTATTTACAAAAAATAAGAAAAATTTGTGATAAGCACGGTATACTTTTAATTTTTGACGAAGTTGTGACAGGTTGGGGCAGAACTGGATCAGCTTTTGCAGCTCAAGAATTTGGTGTAACACCTGATATTATAACTATGGCTAAAGCCACAACTAATGGAATAGTCCCAATGGGTGTAGTTGCAGTAAGGGAAAAAATTTATGAATCTGTTATGGATGCCGCTCCAGATGGAGCAGTAGAATTATTTCATGGTTATACTTACTCTGGAATTCCAGTAGCAGTATCTGCTGCAATCGCTGTACAAAAAATTTTTGAGAAAGAAGACATATTTAATAGAGTAAAACAATTATCAAATTATTTTCAAGAAGGATTACATTCGCTAAAGGATTTAAGTTGTATTGACAGTATAAGAAATTATGGATTATTAGGAGGAATTGATATTTCAATAAGAGACAAACCAGGTAAGGCTGGTTTTAACGTATATAAAAAATGTTATGATGCAGGAGTAAATATTAAACCAACTGGTGATGCATTAATTATTGCCCCTCCATTTGTTTGTGAGAAAAAAGATATTGATGAGATAATAGACAAAATACGAAAGGGTATATCAGATCACATAAAATCATAACAATCTATTTAGCTTTAAGATTTTTAAGAAATACTTTTTTTGGAACTTATTTCAATTCATTTTGGGTCGAATCAGTCATCATAAACCAATTTGAGCAAGTGTATTATTTAAAAACGATTTTTATATGATTTAATAACACTATGAGCTCAGAAGCAAAGTTTGAAAGCAGTAAAAATCTTGAGGAAATCAAAGATCAAAACAGAGTGAAGTTATCTGATTTGCTATCGAGAATAAATAAAGAAAAAAAATTTGAAAGAAATAGAAACTTAGCTTTAAGTGTGGCAGCGATTTCAGCCGTTACTGTTTTTGGAATTATTTTAACATTATAATTCTTTGCATAAAATAACTCATATTTTTCAATAATAATTTCAATTTAATACACTAAGATCCATTGATATAAAGTATTAATGAAAATTACTAAATGTAGGGCTTGTAAAAAACAAAGTCTAAAATTATTATTTTCTTTAGGAAAACTTTGTTTTACTGGAAAGTTTCCATCTTTTAATCAAAATATAAAAAAAAAACCCATTACTTTAATGATGTGTAAAAATTGTAAATTAGTTCAATTGGGACACAATTTTGATTTGCGGTATTTATATGGTCCAGATTATGGTTATCGAACTGGAATAAATAATACAATGCTTAATCATGTAAAAAAAGTTGTCAATTATCTATCTTTTAAGGCAAAACTTAAAAAAAACGAATTAGTTTTAGATATTGCTAGTAATGACGGTTCTTTATTAAATTTCTATAAAAAAAATGTAGTTACATTTGGAATAGATCCAATTTTGAAAAAATATACCAGTCAATACAAAGAAATAGATTATAAAATAGATGATTTCTTTTCAGCAGAAAAAATAAAAAAAAAAACAAAAAAAAAATTTAAAGTTGTAACTGCTTTATCCGTTTTTTATGATGCAAAAGACCCGAATGCTTTTTTATACGATGTGAGGAAAATTTTATCACATGAAGGTATTTTTATGCTAGAGCTCGCAGATTTACACTCAATTATCAAATATAAAATGTTTGATACAATCTGTCATGAACACCTAGAATATTATAGTAGCGAAGTAATAATAAATCTTGCAAAAAAAAATGGATTAAAAGTTTTTGATATTAAAAGAAATAGAATAAATGGTGGAAGTAAGCAATATTATATGTGCTTAACTTCTTCAAAATATAAAATTAATTTTAGAAAAATAAAAAAAGAGATTACTGAAGAAAAAAAATTTAAATTATCAAATGAAAATACTTTTAAAAAATTTTTTAAAGAAATAAATTTTATAAAATCAAAAATTTATCATAAATTGAAAAACTTTAAAAAGAATGGTAAATCAATACATTGTTATGGAGCCTCAACAAAAGGTAATGTTTTATTGCAGTATTTCAAAATTGATAAAAATATTATTGATTTCGTTGCTGAGCGTAACAAAAAAAAATACAATTTATATACTCCTGGAACAAAAATAAAAATTATTTCAGAAAAATTGTCTAGATCACTAAAACCTGATTATTATTTTGTTTTACCTTGGCATTTTAAAGATGAAATTTTGAGTAGAGAAAAAAATTCAATTAAGAAAGGAATAAAATTTATTTTTCCTTTACCCAAATTAACTATCATTTGATTTCAGCTAAATCATATTCCATCATTTCAGAAACGAGCTCTTTAAAATTAGTTGTTGGTTTCCATTTTAACTCTTTTTTAGCCTTTGACGCATCTCCTCTAAGTTCAAAAACTTCAGTAGGCCGAAAATATTTAGGATCAACTTTTACATAAATTTGCCCTGTTTTTTTATCATATCCAACCTCTTTATTACCTTTCCCTTTCCATCCTATTTTCACTCCAATATACTTAAATGCTTCCTCAACAAAATTTTTGACAGTATAGCTTTTTCCAGTTGCAATGACATAGTCTGAAGGTTTTTTTGCTTTTAGCATCATCCACATACTTTTTACGTAATCTTTAGCTGAACCCCAGTCTCTTTTTGCATTTAAATTTCCTAATGTAAAAAATTTTCTTCTATTTAGATAAATTTCCGACACTGCTCTAGTAATTTTTCTTGATACAAAAGTTTCACCCCTTCTTGGTCCCTCATGATTAAATAAAATACCATTTACTGCAAAAATTCCGTATGCTTCTCGGTAATTTACAGTTGTCCAATATGCGTACAGTTTGGCGATAGCGTAGGGGCTTCTTGGTCTAAAAGGTGTTTTCTCATTTTGTGGTATTTCTGTGTTACCAAAAATTTCAGATGTAGAAGCCTGATAAAATTTTGTTTTTTTTTGAAGTTTAAGAACCCTTATCGCTTCTAAAATTCTTAAAGTACCAAGCGCATCAGCATTTGCTGAATATTCAGGTATTTCAAAACTGGTATGAACATGGGATTGAGCAGCTAAATTATATATTTCATCAGGCTGAGTTGACTGGATTACCCTAAGAATATTACTCGAATCTGTAAGATCTCCATAGTAAGGAATAAAATTTTTAGTTTGCTTGATATCATTATAAATATGATCGATCCTTTTTGTATTAAAACTTGAAGATCTTCTTTTTACACCAATAATTTTGTATCCTTTATTTAGCAAAAAATCACAGAGATATGATCCATCTTGTCCAGTAACACCTGTAATTAAGGCTTTTTTGGTCATTATTTTTTGTTATTAAAATGATATTAACTTATTAAAAAAAAACATTTTGATTCATTCTACAAAAAAAAAATTACAATTACTATTTAAAAAAGTAACCTACAATCTTTTTAAATTAATTTATGGGAATATTTCTGAATTTGAGGACCTCGGTACAAATAATAATTCTCAAATTTATTCATCTTTAATAGACGAAAATGAATATAGGGTCTTTCAAGTAAGTCAACCAAGATTATATACTGACACAGTAGGGGATTGTGCAATAATACAAAATAAAAAAGTGCTTATAGGTCCTTCGTATCAAATTAGAGACACAAAATTTGAAAAAATAGAAAAAAACATTGTTTTTACAAAAGGAACGCCTAGAGTAAAAAAAAAACTTAAAGGTACTATTTTATCGTTATTAACTGGAGGTGGTGGAAACTATAATTATTGGCATTGGTTATTTGATGTATTGCCAAGAATAAAAATTTACCACAATATAAAAAAATTAAATGAAATAGACTATTTTTTATTTCCAAACTTAAGTAAAAAATTTCAAAAAGAGACAATAGATTTGCTTAATATTCCGATAAAAAAGTGTGTTTCTAGTTTTGAATTTAGACATTTTGAATGTGATAAGATAATTGTAACTGATCATCCTTATGTATTCAAAAATGATGCGACCTCATCAATCCAAAATCTACCGATGTGGATTATAAAATGGTTAAAAGAAAGCTTATCAAAGAATATATCATTAAAGGATGAAAATTTTCCTGAAAAAATATACATTGATAGAGGTGACGCAAGTCCAAATGTTTCCTCTAGAAGAAGAATTTTAAATGAAGCCGATGTTAAAAAGGTAGTAGTAAGCAAAGGATATAAAGTTTTACAACTTTCAGATTACAAATTTACTGATCAAATTAAATTATTCTTTAATGCAAAAAAAATTACAGGTCTGCATGGCGCCGGATTTGCTAATGTTATTTTTAATGACTCAAAATTAAAGATGCTGGAACTAAAACCTTCAGGAGCTGGAAAAATGTGCGAAAATTTAGCCAGAAAATGTAAAATACAATACGAGTGTATCTCTGTAAAACCTGAAATACATAACGAAAATAATCAAATGGGTAATATTTATATTAATCTAGATGAGCTTGAACGAAAATTATAACTCATAAAGATATTTAAATAAACTTTCAAACTGATTCTGAAAATAAAAATCATATGCATTTTTTCCGTGTGGCTGGGCTGCTGGAAAATAAGGGCAGGCTTCTAATAATCTCGGAACTTTTAATCCCTCTGCGATAGGGAAAGCTAAAGATGAATTTCCTAAAGTAAACTTACTTGATCTTATAATTTCAGCCATTTCAAGAAAATCTCTACAATTATGAAATTCAAGATTTTTGACAGTTTTTTTTAAATCTTCGTATTCACTTTCGATACCAATAAACAAAAGTTTTTTATAATTATTTAAAAATTTATAATTAACGAATTGGTTTCTATATCTAAAGGTTCTTTGAATAGCCACATAACCTCTAAACTTATTATGCTCCTCGCATTCTAAAAATTGTGAAGTTAAATCTGGATATACTCCAGTTATAACCGATGCGTATCTAGCATTATCAAAAGTTAAATTAATAGGAAGTTCTCTAATTATATCAAAATTAATGTCAATTTCTTGATTATCAAAAATACTGATATTGTTGATATATGTTTGTTTTTTAATTAAAGGCTTTATTAATTCATAAATTTTTTTATTTAAATAAAATTTACCTGCTGGATGCTTGTAATAAAAATCAATAGGTTTTTTAATATTTATGTAAAAGTTACAAGTATAGTTTTTAGATAATTCTTTTATTACAGGTAAAACATTTACAATATCAGCGGCATGTCCAGAATGTAAAAAGTTTAATACTTTTTTTTTACTTAAGTTATTCTGAATTTCTTCAATCTTACTTTGATATCTTTCTTTAAATTCTTTTGAACTTTCATCAATTCTTTCTTGATTTTTTAGTTGCCGATATTCAGATTTATTGAAAAATTTTAACCAAAATTTTTTTAAAAACATTTATCGATTATAGCCTTTTTTCACCTTTTTTATTCACATAATGAGGATAAGGCATTGGAAACATTAAAATACCATTGTTTCTTATGTAATTTTTTTCCCTCTTAATAATTTCTTTTTTGAAGTTCCAAGGCAAAACTAAAAATGCATTTGGCTTTTTATTTCTAGCTGATTTTTCTGAAATTAATTCAATGTCTGATCCTAAACATCTTAATCCAACTTTTTCAGTATTTCTCTCACTTATAAACGGAATTTTATCTTTTCCGAGCCCAAAATGCTGTAACAAAATATTTCCCTTTGTGCTTGCTCCTAATCCAAAAATTTGACCGTTGATATCATGAATAGATTTAACAAATTCGTTAGTTTTAGTTTTAATCTTGTCTATACGTTTTTGAAAATTTATAAAAGTTTTTGATTTAGTAAGACCGAGTCTTTTTTCTTTTTGTATTATACTTTGCAATGTTTTTTTAAATTTCTTTTTATTTAATAAATTAGAGTCTTTTCTACATACATATATTCTAATACTGCCTCCATTGACTGCGTTTGTCTCAGCAAAAAAAGATCTTAAGTTATAATCTTTAAGTAAATTATTAAAAGTTTCCAACGAGTAATATGAAAGATGTTCGTGACAAATATCATAAAAATTACTGTTTGTTATCATAGATGCCAGATAACTAATTTGTACACACCAAATACCATCTTGACTAAGTATTTTATCAATATCATTTACAAATTTTCTTGGATTAGATAAATCATAAAACATTGCACAAGATGTTATTATCTTTGCTTTCGTATTAAAAAATTTTTTTTTAAAGTCTTTATAGTTAAAATACGTATCAATTACTTTTATCTTTTTTCCTTTATTAATATATTTTATATTTTGTGCGGGTTCAAAACCGACAAGGTTAAGTTTTTTATCAAAGAAATTAAGAAGCGTGCAATCATTTGAACCGATATCTACTACCGTGTCACCTTTTTTAAGTCCAACAATTTTTGTTACGCTGGCAACTACATCTTTTAAATCTTTTCTCATAGTGTCATTGGTTGCAGACCTATAAAAATATTTCCTGTATAACAAGTCTGGCTTCGTAATTTCTAAGAGTTGTAGCAGACCACATGCTTTTTTATATTTCGATTTGTCGCATAAAACTAATGTGAGAGGGGTCTTAATTTTTGTAAGTTTATTATTCTTGTTGGATTTTACAAAAGTAGCAGAAATATATTGTTCATTTATAAAGAGAACCTTTTTTAAGTTCTTGTTTCCACAAATTTTACATTTTTTGAGATAAGAGATATCCCTGTTAGTTTTCATAATTATTTTGTATAATGTAAATTGTTTCTATACACAATAATAAGATGCCAAAAATCGCATTAATAACAGGAATAAATGGTCAGGATGGATCTTATTTGTCTGATTTACTTTTATCTAAAAATTATAAGGTACATGGGTTTGTAAGATCTAATTTTAAATCTAATAATAAAAAACATAATTGGAGAATAAAACATTTATTGAATAAAATTACTTTACATAAAATAGAATTTAATAATCAAAATAAAATAAAGAGAATAATTAAAAAAATTAAACCTAATGAGTTTTATCATTTAGCCGCTCAATCTTATGATGGACATTCATTTGAAAATCAGTTTTATACTTTCAATTTAAATCTTAATTATACACATTTTCTATTATCTACGGTCCATAGCATAAGTAAAAAAACAAAATTTTTTTTCGCAGCTTCATCAGAAATGTATATAAAAAATCCCAAAAAAAGAATAAATGAAAATACAAGATTTAATCCGAATTCAGCTTATGGAATTTCTAAATTAGCTAGTTTCTATTTAGTAAAAAATTATCGTGAAAATTATAAAATGCATGCTTCAACTGGTATACTGTTTAATCATGAGTCTCCAAACAAAGACCAAAGATTTGTTTTAAGAAAAATTTCTAAATCAGTAGCCAAAATAAAATTAGGAAAGCAAAAATTTTTAAAACTTGGAAATATTAAGTCTAAAAGAGACTGGGGACATGCTAGAGACTTTGCCAAAGCAATGTGGATGATGTGTCAGAAAAAAAAAGCTGATGATTTTATTATTGGAACAGGAAAATTACACACAGTCGAAGATTTTGCAAAATTGGCTTTCAAAAGTGTTAATTTGAATTATAAAAAATTTATTAAAATTGATAAGAACCTAAAAAGAAAAAAAGATAGTAATGCAAGACAAGCCGATATCTCAAAAATCAGAAAATCTTTAAAATGGAGTCCAAACACAAATTTTAGAAATCTTGTGCGTGATATGGTAAATAAAGATTTAGAAAGAGTTGAAAATAATGAAGCTATTTGAAAAAAAAATTCTCAAAAAATTAATCCTTAAAAATATTAATAAAGATTTGAAAACTAATGATTATCCTCTGATAGATAACCCTTTTGAAGTAGATGATGTTATGACTGGTATTAAAGTTTTACTTAAAGGAAAAATTACAATGTCAGAAATAACAAAAAAATTTGAAAAGAAATTTGCGAAATATGTTGGTGCCAAATATGCTTTAATGGTTAATTCAGGTTCATCTGCAAATTTGTTATCTCTTTTCTGTCTTATAAACCCGAAAAATAAAAAAAAATTAAAAAGAAACGACGAATGTTTGATCCCAGCCCTTTGCTGGTCAACTTCGCTTTGGCCAATAGTGCAATCTGGCTTGAAACCAAAATTTGTTGATGTCGATGTTGAGACGCTTAATGTAAATTTGAATGATTTACAAAAAAAAATTACTAAAAAAACTAAAATGTTTTTAGCTGTTCATATCTTGGGTAATTCAACAAATATGGGAAAATTAATAAATATTTGTAAAAAAAATAATTTAACACTGGTAGAGGATACCTGTGAGTCATTGGGGTCTAAATTTAACAACAAGTCATTAGGAACTTACGGAAGGTTTGGTACGTATTCTTTTTACCCTTCTCATCAAATTTCTTCTGGAGAAGGGGGAATGATTGTATGTAATGACAGAAAAGATTATGAAATTTTACATTCTTTAAGAGCACATGGTTGGGATAGGGGTCTAAATAAGAAGAATAATAAAAGTTTTAATTTTATAAATTCAGGATTTAATTTAAGGCCATTAGATTTGACTGCAGCAATAGGTCTTTCACAACTTCAAAAACTCGAAAAATTTAAATTACAAAGAATTTTAAATAGAAATAAGATTATAAAAAAATTACAGTCCTCAAAAAAATGGAAAAACCAATTTTTTTTTATTGAACCAATTAAAAATTTAAAACCTAGTTGGTTTGGCATGCCTATTCTTGTAAATAAGGATCTTGCAAAAGTTAAAAATAAATTCTTAAAAAAATTAAATCAAAATAAGATAGAAACAAGACCAATTATAAGTGGAAATTTTTTAAATCAACCTTGTGTAAAATTATATAATCTAAAAAATAAAGGTGAAACTTTTTTTGGTTCTCAGGAAATAGAGGAAAGAGGGTTTTTTATTGGTTTACCAACAAGAAGAATATCGAAAGAAAAATTAAATTTTTTAGTGAGAAATTTATTTAAAATTGATGAATTAATTTAATAGATTAAAAAAAAAAATTGATTATAATTTAAATATTATTATGGATGAAATAAAACCAATAGCATTGTTAATTACAAGCGGTATATTAATTAGATTTTCGCTAACCTCAACTGGACAAGCCTGGGCAAAGTCTCATGCACAAACAGTTACATTTATGCTTTTGCCAATTATAACTTTTGTTATTACAAAAACTATTTCTGGAAATATTGCTTTATCTTTAGGAATGATTGGAGCTCTTTCCATTGTAAGATTTAGACATCCCGTAAAAAGTGCTTTGGAATTAGTAATATATTTTGCATTAATAACAATTGGAATTGCAGCGAGTGTAAGAACGAAATGGGCCATCCAATTAGTTTTATGTACGATTTTAATTATTTTAGCTGTCAAAGGAATTCAAATTTTATCAAAAAAATTTGGAAAATCTTTTTACAATGTATCATTTAACGAGGGAAATGTGAGTAACACATTAGAAATTGTTTCCAAAAAAAGGATTGAAGCAGTAGAAAAAAGTGAAAACTTAGTTAATTATTTAAGTGATGATAAAAATCAACAATATATTTATAGGCTAAACTTTACAAATAAAAACTCTTTGGAAACTTTTAGAAACAGCTTAACTAGTGAAAAAGATATTGAAAAAGTAAATGTAGTTATAAATTAACTTTATTTATGAAAAAAATTTTTTTTCTTTTTTTCTTTATTTTAAGTTATTACAATTTAAACAATTCATCTTTTGCTCAAACAGAAAATTCTAATATTAAATTAGGTTGCAATAATGAAGTTTCAAAGGATTATTTTTTCAACTTTAATAAAAAAAGAATTAAAAAAATTGAAATTGACATAAATAATTATAGGGGTTGGACTGTCAATAATATAAGGATCATAACTAGCAATAAAAGATTTATTCCAAATAATCTTAAAAAAAATTTTAACGCTTCTGTAAAAGTTATATACGAAGATAATTTTTTTTGCATTCTTCAAGGAAGAGTAAGGCATAGTGGAGATGCTAAAGATCATATAGCTTTTAAAGATAACTCAATTATTCAAAGTTTAGATGTTACTTTAAAATATGGAAATATTCTTGGAATTACTAGATTTAAACTTTTTAAACCTGATGTTCGAGGTGTTTTAGAAGATGTAATTATTCAGACCCAAATCTTAAGAAATTTTGGTTATTTGTCTCCAAGGTCAATTAAAGTAAACACTAGAATTAATGAGACAGAGTCAGTAATGTTGTTTCAGGAAAAAGCTGCAAAGGAACTTCTTGAATTTAATAACAGAAGAGAAGGACCTATTTTGGAAGCAGATCAGAAATTCTTTTTTGAACTTGTCAAAGATATTCCTGATAATAACTTAAGCAATTGGTCTGTTGGTACACCTAAACTTAGAAATAAGAGTAGTAAAGTAATGCTATCAAAATTAACGAATGCAAATCTTATTAATAGAGGTAAAGTGCATAAACAAATTTCACTAGATGCTATTAATAAATTGAATTTAATTTACCTATACTGGTCAAATAGATTTCAAGATGAAAAAAATAATTACTATTTTTTTGATTATGATTTAGATAATACTTTGCTTTCTTTATTCAAAAAAGAAAACATAATCAAGTTAGAAACCTATAATCTTTTTATGCAATCAACAAATAGTCATCATGCTTTGAGTGCGAGTAATAGAAAATTTTACTGGAACTCAATTGAAAATTATTTTGAACCGATTGTTTATGATGCAAATCCAGATATAGATAGAGATTTTTCTACGACTACTACCTCAATTATTCGATTTCCAGTTTCTAAATTTTATGAAGACTCAATCAAAGAACTGAATAAAAAACTATCTAATATTGACTTAGAGGTACTTCATAATCAAATAAAATCTCTTGGATTAGATTTTTCAAAAAATTCTCTTAAAGAAAAAATCATTAAAATTCGAAAAAATTTAAATGTTATTAATGAGAACTATGAAAAAAATAAAAAAACTGAGGTAATTTCACATAACAATTATAAATATAAAGAGAATATTTTAAATAAATTTTATGAGAACTTAGAGGAAATAAATCCGAAAACTTACCTTGTTAAACAGAATAATGAGGAGCTTTTAAAATGTGAAATATATCTAAAGAATTGCGAATTTTATAATTTTAATGAGGAAGATCTTGTTCTTTTACTGGAGGGAGAATTAGAAAGTAAAAAAGCCAATTATCAATACATTGGTAACGACTTAGATTTGAAAAATTTGAATGAGAGTAATAATTATTTTTCTAAAAAATTTTTAGATACTACCATTTTTTATGAAAAAGGTATCAGTATAGAGGTAGATCAAGAAAAAAGAATTTTAATTATTAACCAAGAAAGTATTGGATCAAGAGCTTATTTATTTGAAGGTAATTTAGAGAATGCAACTGTTATATTTAACGGTATTGGAGCACCTAAAGAAAACATTTTACCAAAAAATTATCCGATTAATTTTAAGGGTTTAACTGGTTGTTTGTCCTTAATTAACTTAAAATTGAGTAAAGTAACTTTATCAGCTTCTAGATCAAATTGTGAGGATGCAATAAATTTTATTAATTCAAAAGGAGATATAAAAAAATTAGATATAAAAGATTCATATAGTGATGCGCTAGATATTGATTTTTCAGAATTAGATATTAATGAAATTGAGATTTTGAATGCTAAAAATGATTGTGCAGATTTTTCTTATGGCAATTACAAATTATCTTACTTAAATCTTTTAAATTGTGGAGATAAAGCAGTTTCTATTGGAGAAACTTCAAATGTAGAAATAAAAGAAATTAATGTAAATAAAGCAAAATATGGAATAGCCACAAAGGATAGTTCTATTTTAAATCTAAAGAATGCTTCTTTGAATAGAACAGATACATGTTTAGCAGCGTATAATAAAAAACAAGAATTTAGTGGAGGTTTTATTCAAGCAAAAAAAATTGATTGTAAAAATTTTTCAAACAAACTTGAAAAAGACCATCTATCGAAAATAATTATCAATCAAACCAACAAAATATAAAATTATGAGTTTTAGAATAGAGCAAAAGTTAAATGTAGATAAAGAAAATCTTTTAGATTTAAAAGAATTTTTGATTAAAAAAAATGCTAAAGGGTTACACGAACCTAGAGTTATAGAAAGTTTATATTTTGACAATTACGGATTTGATACACATAAGGACTCAATTGAAGGGTTGGTTCCAAGAAAAAAAATTAGAGTAAGATATTATCCTAATAATAACGATAGAAAAATTTACTTGGAAGTAAAAAATTCCTCTGTTGAAGGAAGATTTAAATCAAGAGAAATTATAAATAACGACGAATTCAAAAAAAAAATTAGAGAAGGTATACTAGATAATCAATATGGAGTCTGTTATCCGAAAATATTTGTAAAATATAATAGAGAATACTTATTACTTAAAGATGTGAGAGTTTCAATAGACACAAACATATCATACAGAAGTTATGATACAAATTTCGTTGCTAAAGATGATAGAGTTATAGTAGAACTTAAGACCTCACTTAATAAAAATTTAGATGAGATAATTGAGGATTTTCCAATAGAAAGAATAAGATTTTCAAAATATTGTCTTGGAATTGAGAAATTATTTTATCATTAAACTTGATTATTTAAATACAGTGTGGATATTTAAAGATAATCTGAATCTAAATAGTGGCGAGGTAGCTCAGTTGGTTAGAGCACAGGACTCATAAGCCTGGGGTCGGCGGTTCGAATCCGCCCCTCGCTACCAATAATTTCAAAAACCATAATTTTTCGGTCCAATTTCGACACACTCAGAATTGAATTATTTTATTCGTTTAAGTATCATGTTAAGATTAATTATGACTCAAACAGAGGCTAAAAAAGAATTAGAAAGAATTAATAAACTTCCAAAAGATGAAAAAAAATTCGCAAAAAGTTTATTTCTTTATAAATATTATGTGTTGATTGCGCACAAAGGAAAAATCAATCCTTTTAATATTTAAGTATTTGATTTTTAATATAATTATAATTTTCTAAATTCTTTGCATCATCTCTCTTAATCATAT
>MDSZ01091478.1_pt1 | contig 14464 bp, 9 predicted proteins | sample 811201 | NCBI WGS metagenome assembly MDSZ01 (sample SAMN05326647, study PRJNA326480) | marine metagenome | isolation source: seawater | place: Indian Ocean: North | collected 2010
ATTTATTCTAACTTATATTTGGAAAGATAAATATAATCAGTTGTTTAATTTGAAAAAACTTTTTAAAAATAGTGTCTTATATAAATTAATTCTATTTGGAGGTTGTTTTTTTATGCTAATAACAACCTATGGAAATGAAAAACCAAGGTTTATTTCAAACTATGGACAGTTTAAAAAAAATATTGTTTTTAAACTTGAGCATAGGGCAGGAAATATATATTTTGAAAAAAATAAAGTAAAGTTTGACCTTTTTGAAAGAGGTAAAATAAATGCAATTAGGCATGGGGATTCTAGCTTTAAAAATGTTTTGGGACATGTCTATGAAAGCAATTTTATTGGGTGTAATGAAAATTTAAAAATTATTGGAAATGAAAAAATTGCTGCCTATTACAATTACTTCATTGGATCTGATTCTTCCAAATGGAAGTCCAATATTCCTATTTACAACAAATTAAAATATCAAAATATATATGAGAAAGTTGATTTAAGTTATTACTCTTATGGTGGTAAATTAAAATATGATTTTATTGTTCACCCAGGTGGAACCCCCAATTCAATTAAAATTCGTTACCAAGGCTTAGATGATATTTATATTAAATCCGGTCATCTTATTCTTGAAACATCTGTTGGAAATATAATAGAACAAGCTCCATTAAGTTATCAAATTATTAACGGGGTAAAAAAGATTATAAAATGTGCTTTTCAATTAGAAGGTAATGAACTAACCTTCAAAATTTTGGATCGTTATAACAAGAATTACCAACTAATTATTGATCCTATTTTAATCTTCTCTACATATTCAGGATCTTCTACCAATAATTGGGGAGAAACAGCTACCTATGATGATTTAGGACATCTTTATGCGGGAAGTATATCTTTTGGCAATGGGTATCCATTTTCCCTAGGAGCTTACGATATTTTCTTCAATGGAGGAATGGGTGTTGGTGGAAATGGAACGGATATTTGTATTAGTAAATTTTCTCCAAATGGAGATTCACTAAAATACAGTACTTATCTTGGTGGTTCGGGAAACGAAAACCCGCATAGTCTGGTGGTAAATTCCAATAACGAATTATTTGTTTTTGGAAGTACTGGTTCTTCAGATTTTCCAACTACTTTAAATGCATTTGATACTTCTTTTAATGGTGGAGATTATTTTGGATTTATAGATTACCCATCTATTCAATATCCTTATTACTTAGAATACCCAAACGGAACAGATATTATAGTAACAAAGTTTTCTAGTGACGGAACTAATTTATTAAGTTCTACGTTTGTTGGAGGAAGTAAAAATGATGGTATCAATGAATCTGGAGCTAATAGTTACAGCAGCAATTATCTATGTCATTTTTATGCAGACGAGTACCGTGGAGAAATCACATTAGACGACCAAGGAAATTGCTATGTTGCTTCAAGTAGTTCTTCATTAGATTTTCCATTAGTAAATGCTTCCCAGAGCACAATAGGAGGACAACAAGATGCAGTGGCCTTTATGTTAAATAGTAATTTATCTTCTTTATTATGGAGTACTTACAATGGTGGTTCTAATGATGATGCAGGATATTCAATTCAATTAAATAGTCAAAATCAGCCACTTATTACTGGTGGAACAATGAGTAATGACTTTTTTACTACTAATACAGCTGTAAATCCAACATACGGTGGTAATATTGATGGTTTTGTAACCAAATATCTCACTTCCACTGGAAACATTTTAGCCTCCACCTATATTGGTGACGGAGGGTTTAATCAGTGTTATTTTGTACAAATCGATTTAAATAACGATGTTTTTTTATTTGGCCTTACTGATTCTTCTACCAATGTTTTCCCAGCTAATGTTTATAATTCTATAGGTTCACAGTTTATTCAAAAGCTAGATTCTAATCTATCTACTACTTTGGTATCAACTTGTTTTGGGAATGGAAGTTTAGCCAAAAACATTACCCCATCGGCATTTTTAGTTTCCAACTGTGGGCTAATTTATATTTCTGGTTGGGGAGGACTAAATGCAGAAAATGGAACTACTGCAAATATGCCAATGTTAAACTCTCTTCAAAATATTACGGACAGCTCTGATTTCTATTTAGCAGTTTTTAGTCAAGACATGCAATCGATTTTATACGGAGGCTATTTTGGAGGGGATGAAAGCGCTGAACATGTAGATGGTGGAACTAGTAGATTTGATAAAAATGGTAAAATCTACCAAGCTGTTTGCGCAGGGTGCCAAGGGAACAACGATTTTCCAACAACTCCTAATGTAGTTTCCAATACCAACGGAGGACTATATTGTAATCTTGGTGCTTTTAAATTTGATTTAGAAAGTATAAGTTCTAGTATAAGTATCCCTAATTACTTTGCATGTCTACCAAATTCGTATCAATTCACAAGTCTTTCTCAGGGAGGCAACCAGTACCTATGGGATTTTGGAGACGGGAACACATCAAATATTGAAAGCCCAAATCATAATTATAGCGACACTGGAACTTACAATGTTAGTTTAATTGTTTCTGATTCTAATGCCTGTGTACTTTCAGATACAGCAAATATTCAAATTAATATTTATGCTGTGAATAATGCTTTGGTAACTGGTGATAGTATTTTATGTCCTGGAACAGTATCCACACTAAATGCTTATGGAGGTTCGCAGTTTATTTGGTCTCCAACTAATTCTCTTTCAGATAGTCTTTCACAACAGGTAATTGCTACTCCATCGGTATCGACTACCTATATGCTCATAGCTATAGATAGCTGTGGAGTGGATACTACCTATTTTGATGTTAACATACCTAATGATATTTATCAGACAAGTAGCGATAGCGTTATTTGTAAAGAAGATAGTTTGACACTATTTGCTAGTGGTGGAATAACATACCGTTGGTCAGGAACTAATATTATCAATATAGATAGTGCAAGTCCTATTATAAGTCCAACCCAAAGCACGACGTATTATGTAGATATCACTACTCCAAACGGATGTATATATACTGACTCGGTATATATTGATGTAGATATTTCAATCCCAAATATAATTCTCCAAGATACTGTAAACTTGTGTTTTGGAGACTCTGTATTGGTTGCTCCGTCTAATATAGAATCTGCTATATGGAGCCCTTTAATTAATCCTTATGATACCATAGGAAATAATATTTGGATTAAAAGTGATTCTAATATGACTTTTTACATGAGTTCACAAAATGCCTGTGGGCAATCCTCAGATTCTATTATTGTTCTTGTTTTTGGATATTCTGGAAGTGCATTTGGAGATACATCAATTTGTGTTGGTGATACTGCTGAAATATATGCACAAGACGGAATAGAATATTTTTGGTATCCAGGTAATAACCTATCAAATTATGACAGTAGTTGGACCTATGCATACCCATTACAAAACACTATTTATAAAGTAATTGTCGAAAACAGTTTTGGATGTAAAGACACATTTGAAGTGGCAGTTAATGTAGCTCCATATCCTATTGTAAATGCTGGTACAGATTTCTGGATGAATTTTGGTGAACCCATAAATTTAAATGGATATACAAATACAAATAACTATTTCTGGGAGTCTAGCTCATGGCTGTCTTGCTATAATTGCTTAAATCCTCAGATAAATCCTACGGAAACAACATTATATATATTAAATGTTACGGATTCAATTGGCTGTTTGGCCTCCGACACGGTTGAAGTCAACTTAAGAGGTTCTATTTTTGTGCCAAACACCTTTACACCAAATGGTGATTTAAAGAATGATGAATTTGAAATCATTGGAGAAAATATTAAAAGTTTCCAGTTATGGATATACAACCGATGGGGGGAAGAAATATACCACACGACAGATATAAATAATTTTTGGGATGGAAAATATTTAGGAAACAAATGTAAAATAGATAGCTATATATGGACTATAGAGTATTTTGATTTTGACAACACTTTTAATAGCTTAAAAGGCCATATAAATTTATTAGAATAACTAATCTATATATCTTTTATCCGCTTCCATAATTTCTCCAGTTTTAGGACAAGTTCTTAATTTTTCATTGGAATAGAACCTTTTAAAAACCGCTAAAAAATCTTTTTCTATGTTAGTTAATTGAAAATATTCTTCATACAACAACTCATTGGCTGTATCAGAAAACCACATCAATCCATCTTTATGCTCTTTACTTCTTTTTCTTTCAATAACCAAGCCTATTGATCCTTCAGATCTTATTGGAGAGTGTGGAACTTTTGCTGGTAATAAGAACATTTCATTCTCCTTAATTTTATATTCCACTAATTTACCATCTTGTTGAGTTTTAACAATAATATCACCTTCAATTTGGTAGAATAATTCTTCAGTTTCGTTGTAGTGATAATCTTTTCTAGCATTTGGTCCAGCAACAATCATTACTATATAATCTCCAGAATCAATATATAGATTTTTATTACCAACGGGGGGTTTTAATAGATGTCGATTGTTTTCAATCCATTCATTTAAATTGAAAGGGGCTTTAATTTTCATTTTTAAAGTTTTAAAACATTAATTTACATAAAAAGAAGATGTATGCTCTTTTATTTCATGATAAAACATTTCAAACTCTTTTTCAAAGTCAAAAATTGAAGATTCTAAAATATCAAAACAACTTTCTAAATTATCGGAGTATTTTATTCTTTTTCCGATTCCATGGAGAGCTTTCTTAACACCATGTTTGTACTGATAATTTGTAAGCCAATCGTCTTTTTTCATGTATTGGTACATGTAGAGGATCTTTTCAGGCATCTTATTTTGAAATCCATCTAAAGTTCTGTAAAAACCAATTATTTCTTTGTCTAATTGTATGTTTTTATATTTAAGCTCATATTGCCATAAAAGATAATCGTAAAGAATATCGTTTATAACTCCTCCCATTTTAGGAAACTTTTCATAAAACCTTCTTTTACCAGCTAAATAATGTGGGTTTGTATCTGTATAATGGTCTATAAATCGATGAAGCAAAATACCTTTCTGAATATTTTTTGACCAAGATAGATAGGATTTTCCTTTTACTGCGTCAGCAATAAAATTCCCAAATATAACTTCCTCATTTTTTCCTGACAGAACTAGATGAGCAAGATAATTCATCCTTCTTAAATTAAAGAAAATACAGCATCTGCAAGAGCTAGTTCAGTACTTTGAAAAGACTCAACTACGTTAATGACTCCCGCATCTTTAAGTGATTTTGTAGTGCTTGGTCCAATGCTTATAATTTTCTGATTATGAAATTTATTGGAAAGTAAAAAAGCCTCAACATTACTCGGACTTGTAAAAACTAAATAATCGTGATTTTCTACCTTTTTATCTATTGGTAGAGTCTGGTAAGTTTCTACAATAATTTTATTTCTATTATCGATAACACTTTGAACAGTTCCTAAAGACTTATTAGAAGATGGGATAAAAACTATTTCTTTAGAACTCACTATTGATGAAAACACTTGAGCAACATTTGGTGGAGAACCTTCTCCAATAAAATCAACTTTAAAACCATTTTTTTGTAGGTACTTTGCAGTAGATTGTCCAAATGCAGCAATTTTTTTTGATTTTAAACCACTCTTTAGATGCATTATTGAATTAAGTGCGAATGCAGAATTAATAAAAATCCAATCGCATTTAGGAATTGTGTCAATTTTTAAAATTTTCAGGTCAATCAAAGATTCTGCTGTTAGAGAAACTGGTAAAGACTTAGTCAATTTACTAAAAATACTATCCTCAGCTAAGGATCTAGATATCCAAATAGAAAACGGATTTAATTTTCTATTGATTTTATCAACTATTGTTTCAATTTTAGAAGACTTAGAAATAAATCTAATTGGAGTTTTACTTATTTTATCTGAATAACTTACCCACGATATTCTTTCTCCACTTTGGTCTTTAAAAGAATAAACTCCAAAGGGGGAATGACAACCTCCATTGATACCATTTAGAATTTTTCTTTCAAAATTTACATCTTCTTCGGTGTCTTTATGGGAGATTTTCTCTAGTGTTTTTTTTAGTTTTTTATCTGATTGTCTTACTTGAAGACCTAATGCCCCTTGCGCGGGAGCAGGTATAAATGAATTTATAGGCAATTCTTGAACATAGAATTCAGAAAGATTTATTTTTAACCTGTTTAGCCCTGCCTTTGCTAGGACAATAGCATCGTACTCATTAGTTCTTAATTTATTAATTCTTGTGGGAACATTTCCTCTCAAGTCTTTAATAATAACGTCCTCACGAAATAAAAGTAATTGATTTTTTCTTCTTGCTGATGAGGTTCCAACAACAGGTGATTTAATAATATTTAAAACCTTTGATTCGTCAAAAGAATTTGGATTTATTAAAAGAACATCAGCCGGATCTTCTCTTTTTGGGATAGCGGCAATACAAAGTCCTTTAGGCTGATCTGTTTCAAGGTCTTTTAGAGAGTGTACAGCAAGATCAATCTCATTATTTAAAAGTGCGTTTTCAATTTCTTTTGTAAAAAAACCTTTCCCTTCAATTTTATCAAAACTTAAATTTTGAATTTTATCTCCCTTCGTTTTAATTATTTTAATATTGGATTCGATTCCTAGACTAGACAATTTATCTTTCACATAATTTGCCTGCCATAAGGCAAGATTGCTGCCTCTAGATCCTATGGTTATTTTTTTTATTTGCAAAAAAATTACTTCGTTGATTCTTTTAGAAGAATATCTTTGGCCATCTTCATTGGAACACTAATATATTTTTTTTCAATGTAATCTACCAAACTATTTACTACTTCAATTGCTCCAGGATCTAGTGTTTCCAACTCCTTTGCGAAAACTTCTCTAAAAGCTTTCTGTCTTATTCCTTTTATGCTTTTTGGAACAGAACTTAAAGCTCTTTCAAGATTTCTCTCTTTTTCAGATATATAGTATTTTATAATTTGTCTATCAATAATCTCTAAGCATCTATTAATCTCTTCGCCTCTAGCTTGGAGATTTTCCTCTGCTCTAACTTTTAACTGGTCTACATTTATAAGTTTTACATTTTCGTTTTTAGTGATATTAATATCACAGTCATTGGGGACGGCAAGGTCTACAATTACTGATTTAGTATTATTTCGGCTAATTTTTTGAAAATTTTCCACAGAAAGTACAATTTCCTTGGAGCCGGTACAGCTTATTATAAAATCAAATTTAGAATTATGATTTACCAGTTCAATGAGTGGAAAAACTTCAGCATTTATATTTAAGTTCTCAACTAGTTTATGAGCTTTTTCAATCGATCTATTATATATGGTGTAATGATGTTGCTGGTTTTTGCTTATAAATTTCAGCATCGAAGTAACAGTTTTACCAGCACCAATAACTAAAATTTTCTTTGGTTTTTTTGAAATATATTTTTTAAGTTCTAAAAAAGCCAACGAAACAATTGATACGGGTCTAGTCCCAATATTACTTTCAGTATATACTTTTTTGGCTGTGGATATGGTAGATTGCACCAAAACTCTAATTACATCTCCACATAAATTATTTTCTCTACACTCTTCAAAGGCTTTTCTTACTTGGGTTATTATTTCTCTTTCCCCTACCACTAAAGAGTCGATGGAAGAGGCCACTGAAAAAATATGGTGTACTGCAGCTTTATTATTTATAATTTCAGCTCTATCAACAATGTTTTTTAAATTGGTTGGTAATTGATCAGCTAAGAGTTGTTTTATTAATTGTTCTACAAAAGTCTTTGTGATTTTTTTTTCTTGACTTACAATGAACTCAACTCTATTACATGTGGAGAGATACATGAGTTCGTCAATATCCAAATTTGTTTTTAATTTTGTCAGAACATCAATTCTTTGCTTATCGTCCAAGTGAAAAAGACCAATTTCGTCAAAATTAAATTGCCTGTGGGTAAACGCTATGATTTGTACAGTATTCAACAAATTTTATATACTTACAAAAATCAATAATTATCTATAATTTATTTGTCATCATATTGTCATTGCTTTAAATAGTTTAGCGAATTTTATTTTTCATTTAATCTAAATTACTTTTAGATTATACAATCCTTTAAATATTGTTATTTTTACTGATAATTAATTTTTATTATAAACTATGAAATACCTTCCAATTAATAGCCAATTATTTATAAATAATAGAGAAAGGTTTGTAAGTAAAATAAAGAGAAATAGTTTAGCTGTTTTTAATTCTAATGATATTTACAACACTGGGGCTGACAGTACGCTTCCTTTTACTCAGCACAGAGATATATTTCATCTTTCTGGAGTTGATCAAGAGGAGAGTATTTTGGTGATTTTTCCAGATTGTAAAAACAAATTGCATAAGGAAATATTATTTCTTAAAGAAACCAGTGAGCATATTGCAGTTTGGGAGGGGGAAAAACTAACCAAAAAAAGAGCAACTGAAGTTTCTGGAATTAAAACAATATACTGGTTAGATCAGTTCGAAACTGTGTTTAGACAGCTAGTTATAGAAAGTGAATCTGTTTATCTAAATAGCAATGAGCACTTGAGAACATCCAATTCTATGGAAACAAGAGAAGATAGATTTGTGAAAAAATTCCTTTCCGATTTTCCAATTCATCCAACTCTTAGAGTTGCTCCTATAATGCATCAAATACGATCTGTGAAAGACAGTATAGAAATTGAAATCATGAAAAAAGCATGTGATATTACTGAAAAAGGCTTCAGAAGGATTTTAAATTTTATCAAGCCAGGAGTAATGGAGTACGAAATTGAAGCAGAGTTAATGCATGAATTTCTTTCAAATAGATCCAAGGGATTTGCCTACACTCCCATAATAGCATCTGGAAAATCAGCTTGTGTTTTACATTATATAGAAAACAATAAAAGCTGTCAAGATGGAGAGATTATTTTAATGGATTTTGGTGCAGAGTATGCAAATTATGCTTCGGATTTAACAAGATGTGTTCCAGTAAATGGAAAGTTTACATCTAGACAAAAAGAGGTTTACAATTCTGTTTTGCGTGTGAAAAAAGAAGCTACAAAATTATTAACTCCAGGCGTTTTTCTAAATGATTATCACAGGCAAGTTGGGGAAATAATGGAGGAAGAATTATTAAAGTTAAATTTAATCTCATCAAAAGACATCCAAAATCAAGATTCTAACTGGCCTGCCTACAAAAAATACTTTATGCACGGAACATCTCATTATATTGGTTTGGATACTCATGACGTTGGTTCTTGGACAGAGCCAATAGAAGAAAATATGGTTTTTACAGTAGAGCCAGGAATATATATTCCAGAAGAAGGGATTGGAATAAGATTAGAAGATGATGTAGTGGTTCAAAAAAATAGTGAGCCTAAAAATCTTATGGAGAATATTCCAATTGAAGCTGAGGAAATTGAGGATTTAATGAATTAACATGAAGAATGAGAAATTAGAGGACAAGTTAAAAGAATCCAGACTTGGTGGTGGTCAAAAAAGGATTGATGCCCAACACAAAAAAGGAAAATTAACAGCTAGAGAAAGACTTGAATTATTGCTTGATAGCAATAGTTTTGAAGAAATTGGGGGATTTGTAACGCATAGATCTACAAATTTTGGATTAGAAAAAACTAAATTTTTAGGCGATGGAGTAGTGACTGGTTACGGGACTGTTAATGGGAGGTTAGTTTATGTTTATTCTCAAGATTTTACAGTACTAGGAGGCTCTCTTGCAGAAGCTCACGCTGAAAAAATTTGTAAAATAATGGAGCTAGCTATGAAAAATGGGGTTCCTATTATTGGATTAAACGATTCGGGAGGCGCAAGAATTCAGGAAGGGGTGGTTTCTCTTGGAGGCTATGCAGATATATTTTACAACAACACCAAAGCTTCAGGCGTTATTCCACAATTATCAGCAATTATGGGGCCATGTGCTGGTGGTGCTGTTTACTCTCCTGCATTAACAGATTTTATATTCATGACCAAAAACACCTCTTATATGTTTGTCACTGGTCCAAATGTTGTAAAGACGGTTACTAATGAAGAGGTTACTGCTGAAGAACTTGGCGGTGCCGAAGCCCATATGGTTAAATCTGGAGTAACCCATTTTGCTTGTGAAAATGAATTAGATACTATTGAGAATTTAAAAACTCTACTTTCTTATATCCCTCAAAACTGCGAAGAAATTCCCGAAAATTTACCCTATGATTTTCAAGATGAAAAAAGACCAGAACTTAATCTTTTAATTCCTGAAAATCCAAACCACCCCTACGATGTTAGAGAAATTATTCATCACCTTTCAGATTCTGGAAGTTTCTTTGAAGTTCACAAAGAATTTGCTGAAAATATAGTGATTGGATTTGCTAGATTAGCAGGAAGGTCTATTGGAATTATAGCAAATCAACCAGCTGTACTTGCTGGAGTTTTAGATGTGGATGCTTCCGTAAAAGGCGCAAGATTTGTAAGGTTTTGTGATGCGTTTAACATCCCTCTTCTAGTATTAGAAGATGTTCCTGGGTTTCTTCCAGGGACAGATCAGGAATGGAATGGAATTATCACAAATGGAGCAAAACTATTGTACGCTTTTTGTGAAGCAACAGTTCCTAGAATTACAGTCATTACTCGTAAAGCATATGGTGGGGCTTATGATGTAATGAATTCCAAACACATTGGTGCAGACATGAATTTTGCGTGGCCAACAGCAGAAATTGCAGTTATGGGAGCCAAAGGAGCTGCTGAAATAATTTTCAAAAAAGAAATAACCAATTCTAAAAATCCTGAAGCTAAACTCAAAGAAAAACAAGACGAATATGCTGCAATGTTTGCCAACCCTTATAATGCAGCTTCAAGAGGCTATGTAGATGAAGTCATTTTACCTTCTGATACTAGAGAAAAATTAATTAAAGCATTTAAAATTTCAGAAAATAAAAAGGCCACTATTCCTAAGAAAAAGCATGGAAATATTCCATTATAGAGAAACTTAATGATTTGAAAAAAAATAGTAAATACATCCAGGTTATCATCTTTCTTAGCAGTTTTGCTCTATTTGGATTTTTACTAGTTCAACTGTATTGGGCTAAAAATACTTTTAACGAGAAAAAAAATAATTTTCACACATTATTTGAGATTTGTGTGACAGAAATTGGAGATGAGCTAAGAGAAAAAATTCTTAACGAATCTAATTATTCCATTCCCAAAATTGGAGGAAATATTTTACCAGTTCAAAAAAGATTTGGAAGTAATTCTGAATTTTCTGACACTCTCAAAAAAATAAGTAATTCTGAAAAGTCAATTTCAGAAAAAAGAAAAGACTTATTTAGGATAATTAATAAAAAACTAGCGCTAAACATAAACATTAATCTAGACAAGGCGTTGAGCGAGAAAGAAGTTATTCAATTGATTAAGGCATCTTTAGAGAAACATGGAATTAAAAATGATTTTCACTATAGTATAACAGATGAAAATGGTCTTTTATTTCTTTCAAACTTTGAGAATATTGACAATTCTATCTTAGAGAAGTCTACTAGTTATTCTGTAGAGTTTCTAAACGACGACTTATTTAATGAAAAAAAAGTTTTCACTTTATATATTCTTAAACTTCGTTGGTCAATTGCAAAATCCTTCACCCCAGTTCTGATCCTTTCAATGCTCTTGATTTTAATTATTCTAGGAACATTTATTTACAGTATTAGAGTAATTCAAAATCAAAAAAAGAACACACGAATTAAAACAGATTTCATTAACAATATGACACATGAATTAAAGACTCCAATTGCTACAATTGGTTTGGCATGTGAAGCACTAACAGATAAAAATATTAAGCTAGATAAGTCCAGCCAAAATAGATTTCTTACAACAATTAAGTCTGAAAATGTAAGATTGGGAAAACTTGTTGAAAATGTCTTAGAAAGTTCAGTTTCTGTAAAAGCTAGTCCAGAACTTAAATTAGAAGTTTTTAATATTGAAGATGTAATAAAAAAAGCTATTAAATCCATTCAACTTTCTTATAATACTAGAAATGGAAAAATTAAGACTGACTTTTTGGCTCAAAATAAAATTATTGAGGCGGATAAGCTACATATAACCAATGTTATTCATAATTTATTGGACAATTCTTTAAAATATTCTTCTAAATCTCCATTGGTAACCATTTCCACTAGAGATGTAATTGGCGGACTAATTATTAGAATTAAAGATAATGGCATAGGAATTGCAAAGGATAACCATAAAAGGATTTTTGAAAAGTTATTTAGAGTACCAACTGGAGACTTACATAATGTTAAAGGTTTTGGTTTGGGATTGAGTTATGTAAAATCAATTATTGACTTACATAAAGGAAAAATAATGGTAGAAAGCAAGCTAGGAAAAGGAAGTACTTTTACAGTAAATTTAAAATCCTCTAAAATATTAGAGTCATGAAAAAAGAAATAAAAGTTTTATTGGTGGAGGATGATTCAAATCTAGGATCAATCACTTCAGATTATTTAAAAGCAAAAGGATTTAGTTGTACTTGGGAAATAAATGGGGAACTAGGATACCGTGAGTTTGTCAAAAACCAGTACGATATTGTTATTTTGGATGTAATGATGCCAATTAAAGATGGATTTAGTACTGCTAAAGATATAAGGGGAATTGATAAAAAAGTTCCTATTATATTTCTTACCGCAAAATCTATGAAAGAAGATACTTTAAAAGGCTTTGAGATTGGTGCGGATGATTACATCACAAAGCCATTTAATATGGAAGAATTGACAGCTCGTATAAGTGCTATCTTGAAAAGAGTTTCTTCAGATTCAGATTCTCACTTTGACGATATAAAAATTGGAAAACTTACTTTCAATCCAAAAATGCAAATACTATCTAAAGATGATTTCAGTGTAAGTTTAACTACTAAGGAATCCGATCTTTTAATTTTACTTTACAAAAATAAAAATGACATATTAGAAAGAGATCATGCCTTGAAAGCAATATGGGGTGATGACAATTATTTCAATGGAAGAAGCATGGATGTATATATTGCAAAACTTAGGAAATATTTAAAACACGACGAACAAATTCAAATTATCAATGTTCACGGCCGAGGGTTTAAATTATTAACTTGAAAAATCTATAGGCTTTTGGTTCTTCCTCCGTCTACTGGGAGGTTTACTCCACTTATGTATCTCGCTTTATCTGATGCCAAAAACACTACAGCATTGGCAACCTCAATAGGTTCAGCAATTCTTTTTAGTGGTACTTGATCGGCCATTTGTTTTTCGATTTCACTTTCTTCAAGATTAAGTTTTTGGGCCTTGTTTTTAATTATTTCTTTTAATCTTCCTGTATTGGTCGCCCCTGGAAGAACATTATTAACAGTTATGTTATATGCCCCCAATTCATTAGCTAGTGTTTTAGCCCAATTGGCTACTGCTCCTCTTATTGTGTTAGAGACTCCTAAACCGTTTAACGGCTGTTTTACAGATGTTGAAATAATATTTATTATACTTCCAGCTTTTCTACTTTTCATTCCTGGTAGTAAACAGCCAAGAATTTTGTGAAAAGAAATAAGGTGAAGATTAAAAGCACTTAGCAGTTCTTCTGTGGTTGCATTTTCTAGCTGTCCTGCAGGTGGTCCACCAGTATTATTGATAATAATGTCATAATTTATTGACTTACTCTGGACAAAATCTTTGATGGTTTTTTCTAAATTTTCTGGATTACTAAAGTCAGCAACAATATAAGAATGTTGTTGGTGTCCATAATTGGGTAATTCTTGAAGTCTTTGCAATAGCAGGTTTTCATTTCTTGAAACTAGTGTTATGTTTCCTCCATATTTTGCAAAAAGATTTGCTGATTCCCATCCAATTCCATTAGTAGAACCACCTATGAAAATATTTTTATTGTTAAATGATAAATTAATTTCCTTCAAATTGACATAATTGATTTCCTTGTAAAAATATGGTAAATATAATTAAAAGCAACTTCTCCTGTAGCGTAAATTTGACAATTTTGAGAATTAATAAAATGTTAAATAAAAGTTAAAAATTTGAGTATTTAATTTTTTCTTATCGCAAGATTTTCCTATGTTTAACATCTCATTGTTAATAACGCAATGATTTTTTATTAACTAAACAAACAAATATGAAAAAAATTTTTACTCTTTTTACACTGTTTCTAACATATGCTTTTGCTTCTGCACAGTGCGGCTATGTTATTGAAATGCAAGATAGTTGGGGCGATGGATGGAATGGTGCATCCATAGACGTTTCAGTCAATGGATCGATTATTGCTAATGTTACTGTTAGTAATGTAGCTGGAGCTGGAGACACTGTCTCTGTTGATGTTCTTAGTGGCGATGCGGTTGATTTTAGTTTTAATTCAGGTACGTATGATAACGAAATTACTTTCCAAATTACAGATCCAACTGGTGCTTCATTAGGTTCTTTTGGCCCTAGTCCAGCAACTGGTTCATTTCTAACCCATACATCTAACTCTACATGTAATACTCATTTTACAGTTAACACACAACTAATTACTGTTGGTGCAAATGGAATGTATGCTGGTG
>MDSZ01096589.1_pt1 | contig 14463 bp, 13 predicted proteins | sample 811201 | NCBI WGS metagenome assembly MDSZ01 (sample SAMN05326647, study PRJNA326480) | marine metagenome | isolation source: seawater | place: Indian Ocean: North | collected 2010
ATTGGTGATTTGAGAGATGAAGCGCCAAACGAAGGAATGACCGGAATTTCTACTCGATTCATTATGAAGGCAGTGGATAACGCGTTAAGCGATTCTGACAAAGAGTTCATCACTCCTATCTCGATCATGGATTCTCTGATCAAGCAGGTCAAAGACCAGATCATTGACAGAGAGTTTCAAGATAAGTGCTTAAACCTTATAAGGAATGTTGTAAGAAATGAGTACTTAAGAATTCTAGAAAATGAAATCGCAAAAGCCTTCATCTCTGCCTATGAAGAGCAGGCCCAGTCGATATTCGAAAATTACCTTGACAATGCAGAAGCCTACACCACCAAGAGCAAATTGAAGGATAGAGTTACGAATGAAGAGATGAGACCTGATGAAAACTTTATGAGGTCCATTGAGTCAACTATAGGTGTAAGCGACTCTGGGAAGGATGGCTTTAGAGCTGATGTTACCGCTTACATGTTCTCTAAGATGAGAAGAAGCGAAAAAGTTGACTACACTTCTTACGAACCTTTGAAAGAAGCTATTGAGACTTACCTGATCACCTCTGTTAAGGACCTCGCTCGGATCGTTACGAAGTCCAAAACGAGAGATGATGAGCAAAAGCAAAAGTATTCCTCAATGGTACAAACGCTTATAGATGATTACGGTTACACTCCTGAGTCAGCGGAAGAAATATTAGTTTACGCTAGTAACAACCTCTGGCGTGATAGCTAATAAGCTTTTTCTTGAAATATACACAGAGACCGCTTACCATTATCATTATTGGTTATAACAACAAGGAGCCAGAATGAAATTTGGATACGCAGAGTTTTTCTTGGTTTTTGCCAGCATCGTATCTTTGCAAAGCTTGACATGGGGGCTATCACTGGGAGGCGTTAGTCTACTGATCGCTTTTTGTAGGTTTGCGTTGCAAGTGCAAGAGAAAAAAGAGGCTAAAGAAAACGCGGAAGCCGCAGCAAAGATATTGAATGAACAAGCAGGGGAGCTAGCTGAAAATTTAGGGAAGCTGTTTAAGGGCGTTCAAAAAAGTCCCATAAAAAAGAATAAAAAATACGGTCCCGACGTGCACTAAAGAAGATGGCACACAATGCAGAACAAAGTCATCATAGGATCAGAGCTAGCAAAAGATAAAAAAAAATTCACAGATGAATTAGCTAGCTTCAACAAGTCTGTTTCCAATAAAACATACAGCTTAATCACTAGCGAATCGCTGTTCGGTTTAGGGTGGCCGGATGGCTTTAGGTTGTTCTTGGAGAATTTTGAAAGTTCAGCCCTAAGAAGCCTGGTGCTTTCCAGTGCGTACAGGATAAATAAGTCATGCCCATTGGTCCTACCCATCTACTTTTCTACTTTGATGGGTAAGGATATTAGCGCTCCTAATAGGTTTGACAGAGTGTCCTCTAGACAGCTGTTTGATGAACTAAAGAGAATAGATGATGGTTTTCTTGTAGAAAACATCGGGGTGCTAACAGAGGCCATCAGAGAAGCCGGATCAAATGGCACTGTCTCCATACAGTGCCAGCAAAATGCAGACAGCCAAGTTATTGTCGAAGAAGGGTACAAAACTCTCTTTAAGATGCATGACTTTTTTCTGCCTTACGTTAGTAGCATGACGATACCAGATTGTTCTATCATCGTGGTAGACGGAGCTATTATCGAAGTCAGTGAAATCCACCATGCACTACAACACTCCTACGACACTAAGAAGAACGTCCTGATTTTAGCGAGAAACATGTCAGAAGATGTTGCGAATACTCTGTTAGTAAACTGGCAGCAGAAAAAAACCAGTGTGTTTCCCGCCATATTGAGAGATGATATTGAGACGATAAATGAAGTCAAGGACGTGTGTGAATTAATCGGTGTCATACCTGTCTCAAACCAGAGTGGAACGTTAGTCAGTACAATCGATTTTAGTACACACCCCAAGAGCGACGTCACATATTCCTTCGAAAAAAATGAACTAAGAATAAAAGTCAGTCAGGACCGCGCTAAAATGTGCGTGATCCTAAGAGATAGACTAAGAGAACAAATAGAGAGAGAAAGCGTGGAAGACGTCAAAGTCGTGCTGGAAAAAAGAATGTCTAGAATGTCGTCTAGAACAGTAACACTTAAGACTGGCTTCTCAAGTTTTGAACAAGGCTTTATACAGGATAAGGCGTCTGTCTTTTTTACTTATTTTTCTAAGTGCGCACAGCAAGGAATAGTCAACGTCGGTGAAGATTACCCGGTTAGACTTCTACCTGGTCTAGAAGTTTTAAGAGCGATAAGGGCAGGAAAGTCAGACAGAAATGTAATCAATAGCGTGAAGGCTATTTTGAGATTGGAAGAATGAGTCTAGATATTGAAAGCCTAACTTGGTGCGACGCTTCCTCTAACGTGATCGGGATCAAAGAGGTAATGAACCGTATCAGAAGCAAAAAAGAAGAATGTCAAATCCACATTGGTTGTGACTCTCACTTTGTGCAAAATAAGTGTGTGTTTGCCATAGTTATCGCTTTGTACGAACCCGGTAACGGAGGGACTTACTTCTTCGCAAGGCATAGGGCTGGAAGAGAAAAGCTGTCTAACATGAAAATTAGGTTGCTAAAAGAAACAGAATTTGCGATTAGCCTAGCATCTCTAGTATCTGACAAAACAGGCAAAAAAGACCCCTACGTACATCTAGACATTAATCCTGACAAGCGCTTTAAGTCATCACAAGTATTTACTTCTGCGACATCATGGGTAAAATCTCAAGGATATGAATGTGTCGTGAAGCCTGAATCGTGGGCATCTTCATGGTTGGCAGATTCATACGCTAAGTAATATTTTTACTCTTAGTTTCGAAGCTTTTAAAATTTATGAGGAGGTATGTTATGCCAAGAAAGAAAAAGACAGACACAGTGGATAAGAGTGCAGTATCGAGCGCTTTTACAGATGTGACTCTACTGCTAAAAGATGAGGTGGCTAGAACAGTGTCACAGCTGCAAACTCAAGGTGTCTTTTCAGAAGATGAAACTGAACGCGTTATAAACGCTCTTCAGAATGTTACGACGGATTGTGTTTCTAGAATTAGGGCCTCAAGAGGATTCTAATGAAGCGTGTGGGAATGAAACATCTAATACAATGTAGATGCATCTTACCTACAATGAAAAAGAGAGATAACGCTCCGCTTCATAAGTTCGTAGTTTTTTCGATCCAGGAAAATAACAAGACTGTAGAGAAAATGGTGACCTGTAACAATTGTGGTGTCGTTCATAGAGTCTACGACCTTTGCAGATCTGAAATCTTGAATAATGTCGAAGGAACAAGATCTAGCATAACTGTAGAAGACATATCCCTTATGATTCCAGAAAGTGTTTTAAACCTGTTAAAGACGTATGAAAAAGAGCTTCCAGATTACGAGCACGTTAAGTTTATGCTAGACGAAAACAAAGTAGGCGACTTCATAGTTCTCTCTCAAGAATTAAACGATGGAAGAAAATCAGGTAAAGTTTTAAAACATAAGGGGAATGGTAAGTTTGAGATCGAACCATTCTCTAGAAGCGAGATTGTACAATGAGCGATAATCAAGAAGAAAATAAAGATAAAGTAGAAAAGGATGATGTCGATTGGCTTAACGACACAAAGAAGTCTAGAGATATCGTAATGGAGATAATGAGGTTTGGAGTATCACAACCTCAGATAAAGCTTATTATTGCCAATCTGGCATTAGAGCTTGAAGATCGAGATATGATGATTTCCATACGCGACTGTGTGGAACCAGAAAACGAAGAAGAGGGTGAATCTTCAAACAACATTAAAATTTTACATCCTGGAGGAAATTAAGATGAGTGACTCAACAAACATTTTGGACAGCTGGGAGTCTATTAAGGCTTTGGTGGAAGAGCTTGAACTTGATGTGCATAAGAATGCCCACGGCAATAAGTCTGCCGGTGTACGTGCACGAAAGGGTTTAAGGGAACTTAAGTCAGCTGCAGCCGATCTTGTTAAGCTTACTCTCGAAGCTCAAAAAAGCTAGAGAGTTATCAGAAACAAGGACTTAAAAGAGAGGCTTTGCCTCTCTTTTTTTATGCCCTCTACCAGACGCAACATATTTAAAGCTGTATGTGTAGCAATAAAGCAGCAGTACTACAATTGATCATCGGCAAAGGAACACTTAAGAATTTGTTTCGCGGCTTTCTCGATTTGACATATTCTCATTCTAGTCACACTGAATATATCTCCCACCTCTTGAAGAGTGAAAGGTCCTTCCGCTGCAGCGTTAATAATGCAGTCTTGATGCTTTCCCTTCATGTCTTGCCAGTATCGGCACTCTGTGGAGTTACACGGCGTGTTTGATTCCTTATACAAAGAGAAGCAGGTTTTGTCTTTTAATGCTATGTCACCCTCTTTTAAATTTACATCAGCGGGTGCTTTCTTGTTTGATTTTGAACTCACAGGTTTTACCTCCAAACCTTATGATTGTTATTTTATACACGACACCACCAAATTTTCAAGGAGATTATTTTGAGAGAAAATAGAAAGAAGTTTGTTATTGATACCAGCGTACTTCTATATGACAAAAAAGCAATTCACTCTTTTCCCGGAAATGACGTTATTTTGCCGCTCCAAGTAATAGACGAAATAGATAAATTCAAAGAAAAACCAGGGGTGATCGGGGAATCAGCTAGATATGTCAATCGATTCCTGGATGAGCTAAGAGGACTTGGTAGATTAGATGAGGGAGTCGTTATTCCAGAAGAGTACTCAGCAAGCCAAACTATAACGATAAAAATCGACGAACCCACAGCATGTCTACCCTCGGGCCTTAAGTTTGAGAGGCCTGATAACAAGATACTTGCTTTTTGTGTTTCTGAGGTTAATAGAGATGACCAGAAGCCTCTTGTAGTTGTAACTAAGGACATCAACCTTAGAGTGAAGTGCGATGCACTAGGGATAGTTTCTGAGGATTACTACAAAGACCACATCGAGGACGACAACGCGTCCTACACTGGGTACACAACAATCATGATTCCTAAGGGGGACCTTGATAAGTTTTTTGATGACGGGGAAATTTCTTATGAAGAAAACGAAACCGGTTTATCTCCTAACCAGTTTGTGGTTATGAATGCGATGGAGTCCAACACATCTGGACTGGCTGTCTTTGATGGGGACCGCCTTAAGTCTCTTCGTCATCACCCAGGCTCTGCTATGTCCAACTTTCAGGCAAAGAACAAAGAGCAGAAATTTGCTGTTGAAGCATTGCTGGACAAGAGTGTAGAGCTGGTCACCCTGACTGGGCTTGCTGGATCAGGAAAGACTTATGTCGCACTGATGGCGGGATTGGACGGCTTACAAGAAGGAAGATATTCTAGAATTGTAATCAGTAGATCGATCCAGCCGGTTGGCAGAGACATAGGCTTCTTGCCTGGAGACCTCGGCGAAAAGATGGCACCATGGATGGCACCGATTATGGATAACTTCAGAGCAATGATGGGAGACAAAGACTTAACGTATTTTCAGATAATGATGGACAAGGGAGAGTTAGAAGTTGCGCCTCTCTCATTTATCAGAGGAAGAACGTTTAACGATGCTTACGTAATTGTTGATGAAGCACAGAACGCTACGATACACGAACTAAAGACCATCATTACTCGAGTTGGAAAAAACTCTAAGATTGTTCTGTTAGGAGATACCGACCAAATTGATACTCCCTACATTGATAGATTGAGCAATGGACTGTCAATTGTCATTCATAAATTCAGGTCATTAAAAGAAGCTGCCCATGTCCATCTAACCAAGGGACAGAGGTCTAATATCGCGTCAGTTGCTTCAAGTATTCTTTAAACACTTTCTACTGCATATTTAGCTTAGAGGTGTTGTTATGGCTGTCAAGACTAAGAGCTACGATAGGAATCGTTTTAAGAAAACTTACCCGCGCTTTCGTGAGCCGCCTAAACCTGGTCTTATGACCGAGGGCCACGTGGCTTTAGACGCTTTTCTGGTTAACTTTAATAACGAAGATAGGCGAGCAGTTGAAGTTAGAGGGTTCTACAACACAGTCCCGAGCGTGACTATCACTCCACTGGGAGACATAAATAACGTCAATGTTTGGGTAAGCAGCATTTCCATATCTAGCGTTCCGCATGGCCATGGTAAGAACTTAAGTATCGTTATTGAGGCTAGCGCGGCTTTTACAGGCCAAGTACAGGTACAGGTGCTAGAAGCATGAAGTTAGGCGATGGAATAATACTTGCATCAGGCACGGTCACAATGTTGGGCTCGGGCCAGGGAAGTGGTGATAACACGTCAGTAGCAACAGGGATAATGGACCCAGACTACTATCCTGTTATTACGTTGGTTCCTGTTGGTGAATACGCTAACATTAATCCGTGGGTAGGTACTGATGTTCAATATGTGGCTGGGCAAGGCTGGTATTTCTCGATCATAAGGTCTATCGGTTCTACAAACAACAATTATGAGAGTATGGACATTAAGTGGAGTGTGGTTGCCCTAAGACCTGTTGAGCAACTCGGAGCGCAGCCAAACACAGAGAGTGAGCCCCAGCAAAATCAGTCTGGTGGTGCTTTCTACTTTGGCGGTCCTTAAAGCATTAAGATGGAGTTAATATAAAATGGCAAAAGATTTTAGATCTGATCAAATAAGAGTTAAGGCCATCATTGGTACTGGGTCAATCCTGGGCGCACCGGCGTCGGTTGGACTTGCTTTGTATAGTGGGTCAGAAGCCGCAGACTGGAAAGGCAGCACAAAGACAAACTTATTTACGAACGTAGGCTCTGATGTCTGGATGTACGTTCACGGCCAGGCAAATAATTCTGCGGTAAGCCCAGGTGATAGAGCGAAAGGCAGCGTTGTACTGTTCAACGGTGATGTTGTCATCAGCGGTACCCTGTGGTCAGAAAGAAGTATTGTCGAAGTCGACGACGCAGTACACGGTAATTTCCAGGCTCCACACCAGATCATTGGTGGTCACATGCACCTTACTGGCGGCAACGGAATCGCCAAACTTCTAGTAGACCCATTTACTTCAGAACCAGACCTTTCCCCTCTTGGCGCTAGAAACGGAACTATATCATTCGCTACCGTGCAAGGAAGCAGTGGAGAATATTCTTTCGATACTCAGTTCCCTAGCAAATACAAAGACGTCTTTTTCCATGTTTCTGGATCTCGAGGTGTTAAGGGCTCGCATGACAGGGGGGTTGCTTTATTTGAGGGCGATGTGATGGTCTCTGGTAACCTGGAGCTGGCGCCCGAATCAATATTCACAGTTCCCGGGGATTTTGCTATCGGTGGAGACCTTACAGTCGGTGGTAACGATATATCTGGTTCAGCTGGAGGAGCAATCCAGTTTGAGACCCCGGACCCTAACGTTGTTATAGTACATGGCCTAAAGATTGGAAATGATCACATAACTGGATCTGACGATACCGTCTTTATCGCTCATTCGGGATCTGGAGACGTTGGTATAGCGGGGGAACTGGCGATTGCTGGAGACTATGTTCGGAACAAGCATGGAAACTCAGTGCTCCAATTTCACCCCAGCGATGAATTTGCGACTGCTGCTATACGAAGGCTTTACGTATCTGGCGTCAACTCACCATCAGCAAACGCGTTTATTCAGCTAGAGAGTATGAATGGCACTGTATACAGACCTTCTTGGATACGCTTCTCCAGAAATGGTCCTCCCACTACAGTCTACGACCCCTCATTAGATCCAACAGGTCGACACAACACATTAGGGCGAACCGAATATTGGGGTGTAGACTCTTCTGAGGTAGGTCGTGCTGCAGGTATGACCTTCATGGAGGCAACAGCAGACTGGGGCTCAGGGTTCGGTCCTCATCCAGTAAGGTGGGGTGTATCGTTATTCGGCGCTAGCGGTGCGGAAACGACAGTATCAGCAGATAAGCAGCTGATTGTCGAAAGAGAGCTCGTCACTGTAAGCGGCTCCCTTAAAATTCATGGTGGTGAAACTTCTCAAAATGCAAAGATTCTCGATGGTAACCATAATGAAGTTATGCACTTTAGCGGGTCGGGTGATACTACAATATCAAACAACTTAACAGTTGTTGGTGACCTTAACGTGTCAGGTAGCACGACATCTATTGGTACCACGAACCTCAAGGTTTCAGACCAATTAATATTATTGGCATCCGGCGCGACATCCACCAACACAAAGGGTGGTATCGCAATTGCATCTGGCTCATCTTTCGATGACGTATCTCTGTTGTGGGGAGCTGGCAAATATGCTAACTCTTGGAGAGCAAGTCGATTGGATGTTCAAGACGGTACAAGAACGACAGGGCTGGACTCTGCTGGAGAGCCTGTCCGGCTTGAAGCTGCAGGTCTAAGATTCGCTGTCGGTAGCGATGCGCACGAACTTTTATTAACTGCATCTGTGCCTGAGGCTGACGCAACAAAAACTCACATGACAGCTTCTGTTAGCGCAGGTGGAATATTACTTGATGGAACTGAATCGATTGTCCTCAAGTCTGCTGATAGCATTGACCTTACCACCTCAAACGGCGTTAACATACCAGATGCTCAAGCGCTACGGTTTGGTGATGGTGTCTCAGTAACCAACCAGAGTTCCGACACTCTCTTTGTAGATAACGCTAAATTAAGACTTGGGACTTCCGCCGGTGAGCTCATATTTGGAAGCTCTGCAGGAAATAACAAGATACAAGCATCCGCCTCAGGGCTTTTGGTCTCTGGATCTCAAGATATTGTCATTCACTCAGCACTACCCTTTGGTGCAGTCTCCACCTCCTCGAGACTTGTTTTAAGCGCTTCGTCGGATGACACAGTAGGTGGGCCGGTCATAGTACTGTCTTCTAGCGTTCATACGCAGGGAGGAAGCGCAGGTGATGAAAAAGAAGGTTTCATAACCATTGGAGCAAAAGTTGATGAGATACCTCAGCTCTTCCGGCCTGATCAGTACAGAGACGTTCGGACGTTTATAAGCGGCACAGTCGCTTCTACCAACACAAACACCAGGGGTGTGACATTGGTGGCTGGTGACCTTTTAGTTTCCGGTAACACAGACTTTAAGGGTGCTGTAAATCTTGGAGCAATCTCTACTAACAACCTTACACTTAATTCGCTCGGCTCGAATGAACCATTCCTAAGATTCAGAGACAACACTGTACAGATAAACAGGGCGTCAAGCGGCGACTTAACTTTTATAGACACCACGACTGGTCCGCACACCCTCTCGGATTTAGCATCGTTATCTGTTGTCGATAACACTGATGTCTTTACCATCCTTGGCGGCGAACCATCGTTTGTTAGGACTACTGGTTCGTTTTCTTTCGACACAGATGATAGATACACAACAAGCATAGGAGCAGACTCTTACTTCTTTGTTAGTGGATCTGTTGGTTCGAAGGACTATAGTACACGTCCTGGTAATGGAGAAAGAGGGACGGCAGTCTTCGGTGGCGACATCCATGTATCTGGATCTTTCTTTGCGGATCAGCCTACATTCTGGACTTCTCTCCACACCGCGTATTCTACACCTGACACCATGGGTATAAAGACATTTAGCGATTTATCTGCTGGAGCCGGAGCGGTTATAGATACCTCAAACACTGGTATTCCGCTTCAATTAAGAAATCCGGCTGCATGTGACCTTGGGATTGCATCGCCTGGAGTAAATGAGAGTTCAGGGCCGGTTTTATCTTTGACAGGAAGTTTAGACTTCGCCTACTCTGGTGGAGGAAGTAATTCAAGAATAAGAATGCAATCAGACAATACGTTCGAGTTTCATAACTCCACCGGAAACGTATTTCAATTAAGCGCTGGTTCCGCCGGTACAAATGCTCAATTCCCCAATAACAATCGACTGGAATTTGGCGGAGCATCTAGATATGTCTATGGCCATCAGACCGACTCTGTCAACAGGCTTAGTCTTATCAATACAGATACCGGGGGAATTGTCGCAGTTAATGCTGGTGGAGGCGCTGGCCACCTTGCAGTGACAGGAAGCGTGCTACCAGGCGCAGACAATTCATACAACCTTGGCTCACCCAGTATGAGGTGGGCAAATGTTTACACAGGTGACCTTCACCTAAGAAACGATAGAGGAAACTGGACCATCTATGAGGAACCTGACATGCTTGTAGTGGTTAACAACTTGACAGGTAAGAAATACAAGATGGGTCTTACCCCATTGGAGGATGAAGAATAATGGCAATTTTCACATCACATGTTAGCGGTTCTTCTGGACACACTTCACTGACTGGATCACTCCGGATTATGAGCCCCAATGGTGAGCCGCAAAGCATGATACTGACTGCTTCGCACGCTTCATTTGGTCCAGCTATTGGTATCGGAACATCGGTGGCGCCTAACACCACATTCGCTATTAACGATGACCTTGGCCTTACAGACAATGCCACTAATTCAAGATTCAGCATCGCTAATACGAACGCTTACGTTAACGTTGGTACTGACACCAACAATCGCGGTTTTATGCTGTGGGAAAACGGTAGCTCTAGATTAAGGTTCGGCACGAAGGAGTCAGGCGTCAATTTCTTTAATACACTCCACCTGAAGTCTGGACAGGTTGGTATAGGAGATGATGCAGCCACTGGAGTAGATCTTCACGTTCAAGGAGCTAGTAAGACAGCGCTGATCGGAGCCAATGCTTCTCCTCCGGCGAGCGATTCAAAATTGTATCTTGGGAATACTGACACGTACATTGGGCATACCACCTTCGGTGGTGGCCACATGATACTACAGTCGACTGCCTCTATTATTCTAATAAATGATAGGTCGATAGGTGCTAGCGAAACCCAGATCGCAATGCTTACCTCTAGAAACGATGTACAAGATATCCGGATTGAAGCACCTGCTGGAATGAATATAGACAACAACCTGAACATCTCAGGGTCTGTCTTTCTCAAGAATGACGGTACGGCAAATACTCGCCTTCACATTTCTGGCTCTGGAACACATGGTGTCTCAATAGCGCCGCAAGGTGCTAACAACATACAGATTGATAGAGATAACACTAACGCTAGACTGGCGCTGCGTAGGGTTGATCCTGCTATCATGGCGAGCGATGAGCTCGGAAGAATTAAGATAGTCGGATCTGAAGATGGTGGCGAAACGGAGTTGGGCGGTTCAATAATCAAGACCACCACAGTCCAGAGCTTTAGTGAATTGTCAGGATTAGCAGGTACAGATCTTCACTTTTTAAACACCTTGAAAGATACTGTTGATCCAGTATCAGCGTTCGCGATCAGTGGTTCTCTCGCAAACCGAGCAGTTTTCTCAGGAGACATTGAAACAAAAACCGGTAACCTACTTGGGTATGCTGGTCAAAATCTGCACCTGTCAAGTTCGGGTGATGTTGGAGTTGAGGGCAATTTACAGATTACTGGACACACCATCCTCAATAACGAGCTAGCAACTACCATTACCCTAGATGAAAACCAAAGAGTTGGTATTGGACCAGACCCGGGTGGAGTATTCCCTGCTTACATGCTGGATGTTAATGGGGACATTCGAATTCGTGGAAACGATATTAGAGATAGCAGTGGTGACACAGCCATTAGTTTCGATGGTGACAGAAATACTACACTTGCAGGAGCCTTGTTCGTTCCTACAACCAAAGGTATCTCCGGAAGCGCTGACGTTAGGATTGGTTATAACACAACTGATGGTTCGGGTGCTTTGCGAGTCATGAAAGGCTCGGCAATGGAGACTCAACTTCTTGTCGACCCTACTGGTAATGTTGGTATCGGTATTCTTAACAACACACCAGCTTCAAAGCTACATGTTAAGGGAACCGTCACTGTAGAAGATGATGCATCATCCGACGTGATTGCAGAGATTTCAAGCAGCGGTGATGATGGTCTTTTGAAGCTCTACGAAAACAATGTAGTCACTACCCAGCTCTCAGCGGGACTTGCAAATTCATCATTTGTGGCTTACAACTTTGGCGTCAAAGGTGGTGCTCTTACACTTGGTGAGGGGAGTTCGGGCATCGACGCAAGGGTTATTTTTGATGGTGACTCCTTCGATTATTACGTTGGGTATGATTCGACTGATAACCATCTTCATATTGGAGTCGGCGACGTTGTAGGTACTACCAGCGCGATTGAGATTACAGATGACCAAGACGTAATTTTCGGAAATACAGCTACACGAGACAGACTGCAAAAATTCCATACTGATCCATTTAGACTGAACATTTTCGTAAATAACTCATCCGGTCAGCTCACTGACGGAACCGGGACAGAAACTTATCGTAGGTACTTATTCTCTAACATGCAGGCACCATCTGACAAAAACCTATCCTACTGGAGATTTATTAACGGCTTCGAAGTTCGAGATCAATCCACAACCCCAAACGGTTCTACCTTATCCTCAAAAAAATGGCAGCCACCATCGACCAGCGAAAGATTTGAGCAGTTTAATTCAATGGCATGGGTTGCTCCTTATGACTGTGTGGTCACTCATATGACTATAACTGGTCTGGGAGAACACTGGCTGAGACCTAAAGGAACCACTACAACCCTCAATGATTCAGACGTTTTTATAAGCATTGCTAGAACCGCACCAACCGCAACTTATGCCACTTCAGGAACTGATGCTGGACTTACTTACATATCAGATACGCGATATAACTCGGGTGGTAACAAAACTATGGACTTGAATATCGGTACGGATACTCAGTCTATGTTACCTGGCACATCTGTACAAATTGACATATCTTCTGTAATGGACATGGCAACTACCATCACTGCAGGTACTAAACTGTACATGGGACTGAGGGTTAACTGGGATAGTAGCAGTGGGAACATCTTTTATGAATATGGGCAAACTGGAGACGCTTCCCAGACTAACGGCTACGTAACGTCAGGGTATCTTGGAATGCAAGTCGTTCTACACGGGTACGTTGTATAAGATCTTAGTTTATAGATTAATAATATTAGATTAATAAGATATAGATTAGAGATTAGTTAACTGATTACTGGGATCCTGAATACAGAAATATATTACTAGTCTTCTCAGGGCTTGTACACGAAAAAAATCAAAAAAACTCCACGTATACATTGACTGCATACGCATTACTATAACCAGAGTGAGGTGTAGTAATGTTAAACAGTCCATTTGATCTGCCCGCAGTTCCGACTGTGGATGAGTCAGCTGACGTAATTTTTGTAGCTGACATGTTTGTAGAAGATTACGTAGGTGGTGCCGAATTAACGATCGAAGCGTTAATCGAGTCCGCACAAGACATCACAGTACAAAAGCTACATGCTAAAGATGTGTCGTTAAGTCTCCTCAAAGCAGGAGCTGATAAGCATTGGGTCTTTGGTAACTTTGCATCCTTACAGCCCAGTCTTCTACCCAGCATAATTGGGAACCTTTCTTATTCCATCATTGAGTGTGATTATAAATTCTGTCAGTACCGAAGTATAGAAAAGCACGAGAAGGAAACAGGTAACCCATGTGACTGTCATGAGACTCTTCATGGGAAGATGATGTCAGCTTTCTTTCATGGTGCTAAGTCGCTATGGTGGATGAGTGAAGCTCAAGAAAAAAGATACCTCGAACGCTTTCCTTTTCTAGCTAAAAATGATTCTGTAGTTTTAAGCAGCGTTTTCAACGAAGACTTTTTTGCTTATGTGAATGAAGCCAAGAGCAAAGAGGTTGATAGGAAGGGATGGATAGTCCTGGGATCGAACTCATGGATCAAGGGGTTCGAAGATGCAGAAAACTATTGCAAGGAAAATAATCTAGACTACGAGGTCGTCTGGGGCCTACCTTACGAGGAGTTACTTCAGAGACTTTCTACTGCAGAAGGTTTTGTTTATCTTCCTCGAGGTGGAGACACGTGCCCCAGAATGGTCATAGAAGCCAAGGCACTCGGTTGTGAACTAGTTCTTAATGATGACGTCCAGCATGCTAATGAAGAATGGTTTACAGGCTCAGAGATTGATATGATGTCGTACCTGTATGGAGCTCGTGAAAGGTTTTGGCGTGCTATCAAATCAATCCACCAGCACATACCAACGCTCAGTGGTTACACCACTGTGAGAAATGCTAATAAGATGCAGTATCCATGGAAGGCTACTGTGAAGTCAATGTTGGGTTTTTGTGATGAAGTCGTTGTTGTTGATGGTGGCTCAACGGATTCTACATGGGAAGACCTACAAGAATTAGCAAAAGAAAATGACAGACTGAAAATACACCAGCATGTAGTTCCTGATGACCACCCTTCCTTTGCTTATGAAACCGATGGGAAGCTTAAAGCAAATGCAAGGAGTCGTTGTATAGGCGATTTTTGTTGGCAAATGGATGCCGATGAAGTAGTACATGAAGATGATTATGAAAAGGTTCATCAGCTTATGAGGGCTTTCCCAATCCATTGTGATATTGTTTCTTTGCCTGTGATAGAATACTGGGGAGGAGATGAGAAGGTGCGTATGGACATAAATCCCTGGAAGTGGAGGATTA
>MDSZ01155580.1_pt1 | contig 14463 bp, 15 predicted proteins | sample 811201 | NCBI WGS metagenome assembly MDSZ01 (sample SAMN05326647, study PRJNA326480) | marine metagenome | isolation source: seawater | place: Indian Ocean: North | collected 2010
TATAAATTTTGTTTGATCAACAAGCAATTTTAATCCGATCAATAAACCTTTTCCTCTAATTTCTTTTATAATTTTTGGATAATTATTACTTATAACATTTAATCTTAAATAAAAATAATCTGACATTTTTTTCACATTATCTAAAAATTGAGGCTTGAATATTTGTTTCATAACCTCAGCTCCTACAGCGCAAGCATTTGGATTACCTCCAAATGTTGACCCATGACTTCCGGGAGACATAGCTCTAGCAACTTTATTGGTCATTAAAACTGCACCTATAGGAAACCCTCCACCTATTCCTTTTGCTATTGGAACAATATCTGGTTTAATTTTTGAAGTTTCAAAAGCAAAAAAGCTTCCAGATCTACCTATACCTGATTGCACTTCATCGAGAATTAACAAAATTTTCTTTTCATTGCATATTTTTCTTAAGTACTTGAGACATTTGTCAGGAATAACTTTTATACCACCTTCTCCCATTACAGATTCTACCATTATTGCAGCTGTATTTTTTGTTATTTTCTTTCTTAAATTTGGAAATCTTGGTTTAAAATTTCTAAAATTGATATGATCAAAACCTGGAACTTTTGGCCCATATCCTTCGGTCATTTTTGTTGATCCACTTGCATAAATTGCAGCTATTGTTCTTCCATGAAATGAATTCTTTATACACAAAATTCTATTTTTATTTAATTTCCCAATTGAAAAAAAATATTTTCTTGCAATCTTTATTGCTGCTTCTGTTGCCTCTGCTCCACTATTTTGAAAGATAACCTTGTCGGCAAATGTTTTTTGTGTCAACATTTTTGCCAACTTTTCTGCCTCTGGAATTTGAAAAGCATTTGACACATGCCAGACTTTTTTTGCTTGATTATTTAAGGCTTTAACAAGATAAGGATTGGCATGACCTAAAGAATTTACAGCAATTCCTTGGACAAAATCTAAATATTTTTTTCCTGTGGTTGAGTATAAAAAGCTACCCTTTCCATATTTAAATGAAATTTTTCTTCTATTATAATTATTTGCTAGTGAGCTCATAAATTTGTTTTTATGTTATACACATTTAAATCATATTGACTTAAATAAAATGCAACCATTGGTTAAATTTGCGTTTAAAAAAAACTGTTAAAAAAAACAAAAAAAAACTTGCGAATAAGCCTAATTTATGGGTTACATAATATTGTATAAATATTTTTAAAATATACTATATTTGGTAATTAATGAGCTGGGACGAAAAAAAAATTGAAATTTTAAGAAATGAGTGGGGAAAAGGCAAAACTGCATCCCAAATAGCAGAAATGATAGGGGGTGTAAGCAGAAATGCTGTTATTGGTAAAGCTCATAGGTTGAATTTATCCATAAAAATTAAAAAGAAAAACACTCCATTCAATTATAATACAAAAGATAAAATTTTAGAGCAAAAATCAACTAATAACTCCAAAAGATATAAATTTAGAAGTTTATTGTTGGATAAAAATTTTGAAGAGGCTAAAAATATATCCTTAGAAGAATTAAATGAAAATACCTGCAAATATATGGAGGGACATCCAAACGAAAAAGCTTCTTCATTTTGTGGGAGAAAAACTGTTGAAAAATTTTCATACTGTCCGCTACACCTAATGATAGTTTATCAACCAAAAGGTAGAAAGGAAGATGTTCCATTAAAAGATGATGAAATGCCAGCTTTCTTAGAAAAAAAAGTAAAATCTGCTTAAATTAACTATTCTTCCTTTCTTGAGAATTCACCACCACTTTTCCACATGTAAGAATATTTTAATATTTCCTTATCAAAAATCTTTAGATCTGAATTTAGTTTTAAATCTAGATTAGTCTTATATTTTCCTGATGGTGAATTATCATATTTTAATAAAATTAATTGATCTTTTGTAAGTAATGGATTTTTCATTGTTAACTCAAATATTTTTGCAACTTGTTTTGCAAGAATTATAGGAATGGGCACTAATACTCTTTTAATTTCAAGATTTTTTACTAATTTTTTTATAATTTCTTTAAAAGATAATTCTTCAGGTCCCAAACATTCAATAGTTGTAGATCTAAAATTATTAATGATTACATTTTCAATTATATCACACATGTCAGAAACGTGTATTGGATAAAATTTAGTCTTTCCCTCGTAGTAAAGTGGAAAAATTGGAAACAACTTTAATAAATTCATTAACATCGTAGTAAATTTATCATCAACACTGTAAACAAGAGATGGTTTCAGTATAACATAATTTTTAAATACTTTTTTAATCTCATTTTCCCCATTCATTTTACTTAATGCATATTTACTTTCGACTGCATCTTCAACTCCTAATGCAGATAAGTGTATGAATTGTTCAAGATTATTTCTTAAAGAAATTTCTGCTAATTTTTTTGGAAGCAAGCTATGAATGTTATTAAAAGAAGATTTATTTTTTTCATTTAGTATGCCTATTAAATTAATACATATATCCTTATTTTTGAAAATCTCATTTAATTTTTCAAAATCAAAGGTGTCCATTTCAACGACATCTATCCATCCGGCATTTGCTTGGCTTTTGAGAATATATCCTTTTGTGTGTACATTTCTTGTTACTGCGGTAACTTTAAAATTATTTTTTGCTAATTTTCTCAATAAATTCCTTCCCAATTGGCCGGATGCTCCAAAAACTAGAATTTCTTTAGGTTTCATATATATATAGATTATGCAATTTGATATTAAATTACATCAAAACGATTTACCAGATGAAATAAGGCTAGATGACAAAAAGTCTTTGGCAATTGACTCTGAATTTTCGGGGCTTAATATAAATAGAGATAAGCTATATTTAGTCCAAATATCTTCTGGAAACAATGACGCCCATATAATTCAATTAAATAGAGAAAATTATAACGCTCCTAACTTAAAAAAATTATTAGTAAATAAAGATATAAAAAAAATATTTCATTTTGCAAGAGCTGATATGACATTTATTAAAAAGTATTTAAATGTAAAAGTTGAGAATGTAGATTGTACAAAAATAATGAGTAAAATTGCTAGGAGTTACTCTGACAGACATGGTTTGAAAGATTTAGTTAAAGAATTTTTAGGGATAGAAATAAGTAAACAATTTCAAAGTACAGATTTTGGTGGTGAACTTACAGAAAAACAATTAAAATATTGTGCAACCGATGTTATATATCTTCATAAAATTTATTCAAATTTGAAACAAATTTTAATTAGAGAAAATAGAAATAAACTTTATGAAGATGCAATTAAATATATTCATACAAGAGTAGAATTGGACTTGGCATCATTTACGGAAGATATTTGGTCCCATTAAAAATATGAAAAAAAAATATTCGTTAATTGGTAAGCAGGTAATTCAAACTGAAATAAACTCGCTTCAAAAACTCAAAAAAACTTTGAATAAAGATTTTGAAAAAATAGTATACGAATTATTAAAGTGTAAAGGAAAAGTTGTCTTTTCTGGAGTAGGTAAATCAGGGATCGTATCAAAAAAAATAGCATCGACTTTATCTTCTTTAGGAATTTCTTCATTCTACGTAGATGCGGGTTCGTGTTCTCATGGAGACCTGGGCATGATTAGTTCAAAAGATTTAATTGTTTTATTTAGTCATAGCGGCGAGACATCCGAGTTAAAGAATATTATTCAATATGTAAAAAGAAATAAAAATATTAGATTGATTGGTATTACGTCAAAAAAAAATTCTCTTCTTTACAAGTCAAGTAATGTTAAGTTTTTGCTACCAACAATCATCGAGGCAGGTCCCGGGAACTATATACCCAGTTCAAGTACAACGATGCAAATGTGTTTTGGAGATGCTTTAGCAATATGTACAATAAATCAAAGAAAATTTTCTAAACTAGATTTTAAGAAATTTCATCCTAGCGGAAGTTTAGGAGCAAAATTGAAAACTGTTGGAGAATTGATGTACAAAGGAAAAAAAATTCCTTTTATCAACGAAATTTCTAATATTAAAACTGCATTAAAAGTTTTTAATAAGAAAAACCTTGGAGTTTTAATAGCAAAAAATAAATCTGGGGCTACCACAGGAATAATTTCTGATGGTGATTTTAAGAGGCTCAATCTAAAATCAGAGAACATCCAGGGCTTAATAATTAAAAAAGTAATGAAAAAAAATCCTATAATAGTTAATGAAGATATGCTTGCCGTTGAGGCCTTATCTATAATGAATACTAAAAAGATAACTGCACTATGTGTTTATAAAAAGAATAAAAAGAGAATAACTGGTTTATTACATATGCATAATATTTTAAATGCAAATATTTCATAATAAATGAGATTAAAGATAATTTTTCAATTATTTATTTTAATAATAATCGCATCTATTTTAATTGCTTTTTATTATACGTTTTTTAAAAGTGATAAAGAGGATTTAAGTTTATCTGGTACAGAAAAAAAAATTGAAAAAGTTACCAACAAAGACATACTCAATGAACTGGTGAATTTAGAATATAATGCTGTAGATGAACAGGGAAATTCTTATTATATAAATGCAGAAAGAGCTATTGTTGATCAATTAGATCAGACGGATAATATAGTAAAAATGGAAGGTGTTGTTGCAATAGTTAATTTAAAAAATAGGGTTCCAATTTTTATATATTCTAAAAATGCAAAATATAACAAAATTAACAATAATACCTATTTTAATAATGATATAAAAATCAATTATTTAGATAAAACAATTTCGGCTGAAAATTTAGATTTAATTTTCACTGATAAAATCTCTACAATTTATAATAATGTTATTTTCAATAGTGATAACTACAATTTATATACTGACAGAGCTATCATTAACATGATATCAGGTGATATAAAACTTGGATTAGTAAATAATTCCAAAAAAGTTACAATGGTTAAAAAATGAATGTTTTAGTCAAAAAATTCAGAATTAAATCTTTTAAAGAAAAAAAACCAATTATAGAATTACAAAATTTAAGTATTACTTATGGGAATAGACAAATTGTAGAAAAATTAAATTTAAGTATTCAAAAGAATGAAGTTTCAGGATTACTTGGACCAAACGGGGCAGGTAAAAGTTCGATTTATCATTCTATAATCGGTCTAGTTAAACCAACATTTGGCAAGATATTTATTGATGGAAAAGATGCAACAGACATCCCAACACATATAAGATGTTCAAGATTTGGAATATCTTGGGTTCCTCAATATGGAGGTTCATGGGCAGATTTAACTGTTTACGATAATCTAATGGCTATAGCAGAGATACATATTAAAAATAGAGAGGAAAGATTGCTTAAAATAAACAATTTAATAAGAAAGTTTGAATTACAAAATGTTATAAAATTAAAATCAAAATTTCTTTCAGGAGGACAAGTAAGGAAATTAACTCTAGCCATGGCTATGGTCAAAGATACTAAAATTTTAATTTTAGATGAACCATTCGCTGCACTTGACCCTCAAAGTGTAAGAATGATACAGCAAATTATTGTAAGTCTACAAATGTTTGAAAAAATATCAGTTTCAATATCTGATCACAGTAGCAGAGATCTTTTAAATACAGTTGACTCAGCAATGGTTTTAACTGAAGGAAAAATTGTTGCGAAAGGAACTCCCCAAGAGCTTATAAAAAATACAAAAGCAATCGAAGCATATTTTGGAGAAGGTTTTACTATTTAATTTCAAGTGAAAAATCAAATAAAAATAGAAAGTCGAATTAGGCCATTTAACAATCAAATTGAAGTGTCAAGTGATAAAAGTTTAAGTATAAGATGTATCTTGTTATCTTCTATAGCAGCAGGAAAATCAAAAATATTTAATTTATTAGAATCTGAGGATGTAATTAATTCACTTAAAGCTCTAAAAAAAATTGGAGTAAATTATGTAAGAAAAAAAGATCATATAGAGATTCATGGAGTTGGCATAAATGGTTTTAATTTAAAAAATAAAACTGTAATAAATGCTGGAAACTCAGGAACTCTAGCAAGATGTATTATTGGATTATGTTCGGCTACAAATAAAAAGATCAAATTAATTGGGGATAACAGTCTTTCTAAAAGAGATTTTTCAAGGGTTATAAAACCTTTAAATATGTTTGGAGTAAAAATTAAATCAAAAAAAAACTTGTTACCACTTGAAATCTATGGATCAAATTTGCTTAGACCTATAAATTATGAGGAGAATAAAGGCAGTGCTCAAGTTAAAACTTGTATTATTTTAAGTGCAATTAATACACCTGGAGTCACAAAAATTAAGGCATTACATTCTAGAAATCATACCGAGTTGCTGCTTAAGTATTTAAATTATCCAATTAAAATAAAAAAAAAAAATCTATACGATATTATTGAAATCGAGGGACTAAATCAGTTCAATTCATTTGAATATAAAGTACCAGGAGATATTAGCTCTGCATCCTTTTTTATAATACTGACATTACTATCTAAAAATTCTGAACTTTTAATTAAGAATATAAATTTAAACCCATCTAGAATTGGAATTTTGAAAATTTTAAAAAAAATGAATGCAAATATTAAAATATTAAATAAAAAGAATTATAGAGGCGAACTTATTGGAAATATTAAAATTAAAAGTACAAAAAACTTTAAATCTATTAATTGTCCCTCAAGCCTTAATAGTTCAGCTATAGATGAATTTTTATTAATTTTTTTAGTTGCTGCAAAATCTCAAGGAATTTCTAAATTTAAAAATTTAGATGAATTAAATAAAAAAGAAAGCCCGAGACTAAATATAGCAATTGATTTTTTGAGAATGATTGGTGTAAAAATTAAACGGGTTAAAAACGATATAACTATATTTGGCAATCCTAAACTTGACCCTGGCGGAAAATATCATATCAAAAAATTTTTAAAAGATCATAGAGTATTTATGATGTCTGTTATAGCAGCTCTTACACTAAATGGAAAATTTATAATTAATGATAAAGACTCAATTAAAACATCTTTTCCAAATTTTTTAAAAATTTTGATAAATATAGGAGCCAAAATAAATTGAAGAGAAAAAAAAAAATAATCACTGTTGCTATCGATTCTCCTGCAGCCGCAGGAGCTGGAACACAGGCAAAATTAATAGCTAAACATTACAATCTTCTCCATCTCGATACTGGGCGTATTTATAGACTTATAGGTAAAATGAGATTAAAAAGTCCAAAAAAGTTTAATTATAAATTTTTAAAAGAAAAAATAAAAAAATTAAGAATAAAAGACTTAAATGATAAAAGCTTATTGTCTGACAAAGTTGCAACTTCTGCATCAATTATTGCAAAAGATAAAAAAGTAAGAAAAATAGTACACAGTTTTCAGCAAAAATGTGCCTATTCACCACCAAAAAAATATTCTGGATCAGTTCTTGATGGGAGAGATATAATTACAGTTCAAGTTAGAGATGCTATGTTTAAATTTTTCATAACAGCTAATTTACAAATAAGAGCTAAAAGAAGATTTAAAGAGTATAAAAAATTAAAAAAGAAAATAACCTATCCAGAAGTTCTAAAAAGCCTTAAAAATAGGGATAAATCTGATCGTGAAAGAAAATATGGGCCACTAAAAAAAACGAAAGATTCTATATTGCTAAATACAACTAAACTTAGTAGAAGACGATGCTTTTTAAGAATTAAAACAATTATGGATAGGAAATTAAAAATTAATGGATATTTATAAAGATATCTCAAACACGCAAAATCAAACGTTTAAAAAGTTGTTAATTGATAATTTTTCTAAAACAAAAATCCAAGAAGGCAAAATACTAGCTGGATCTATTTCAAAGATTTCTGAAAAAAATGTATATGTTAACATACCTGGCATGAAAAGTGAGGCAATACTTGATATAGGAGAGATTAAACAACTTTTTATAAACAAAGAAATTAAAGTGGGTGATAAGCTTGATGTATATTTAGAAAAAATTGAAGACTCTTCCGGAAATGTAGTTGTATCAGCAATTAAAGCAAACAAAATAAAAGGATTTAACGAATTAAAAAAGAAATTTGAATCTGGAGAAAATATTAAAGGAAAATTTATTCAAAAAATTAAAGGTGGTGTAATTATTGAAGATACTGAGACTAAACTAGGATGCTTTTGTCCAGGCTCGCAGGTGGACACAAGACCATTAAAATCTTTTGATCATCTTATGAACACCGAACAAGAATTTAAAATAATTAAAATTGATACTCAAAGGGGAAATATTTTAGTTTCTAGAAGAGAAGTAATAAGTTCATCTAAAGCTGAAGATAAATCTAAAATAATTGAAAAATATTCTGTTGGTATGGTTCTAGATAATTGTGTTTGCAAGGGTTGGTCGAGTTTTGGTACGTTTTTTGAAGTAAATGGAGAAATAGACGTTTTATGTCATTTAGCTGAAACATCACATTCAAGAATAAGTCATCCGGACGAAGTATTCTCGATTGGCGAAAAACATCAATTAAAAATAATTGCAATAGATACAATAAAGAAACAAATATCAGTTTCAAAAAAAGCCTTGGCCCCTGATCCATTTGAAAATATATCTAACTATGAGGTTGGTAAAATTTGTAAGGCTAAAATAATTAAGAATGTACCATACGGTTCATTTGCTGAAATTGAACCAGGACTTACGTGTTTATTACATTCAAGCGAAATTAGTTGGGGTAAAAAAAATGTTGCACCAGAAAAGTTTTTTAAAGTTAACCAAATAATTGACTGTAAAATAACTGAAATTGATAAAGAAAAGAAAAGAGTAGCAATTTCGCATAAACTTGTAACTGAAAATCCTTATGAAAGTTTTTCAAAAAAATATAAAGTAGGTTCTACAATTAAGGTGAAAATTTCAAATATTAAAGATCTATCTATGTATGCAGAATTTGAGGAATTTAATATAACTGGTTTCTGCCATGCTAATGATCTTTCATATTCTGGTAAGCCTGAAGATGATGTAAAAAAATTTAAAAAAGGAGACGAAATTGAAGTTAAAGTTTTAGAAATTAAACCAGAAGATCAAAGAGTTAAATTTGGAGTAAAACAGCTGGGTAATGATCCTTTTGAAATTTTTAAAGACAAAAAAGTTAATGATATTATTACTGTAAAAGTAAAATCTACTAATAGTAAGGGTATAATTGTATCACCAGAGGGCAATGCATTAGAGTTTTTAATTAAGAAAAGCGAGTTAGCAATAAATGCCGAAGAAGCAAGAAATTACAACAGATTTCAAATTGGAGACCGTTTAGATGTTGCTATATCAGATTTATCGTTTGAAAAAAGGAAAGTATCCTTAAGTGTTAAACTATTGGAAAAAAACCTCAACGCAGAAGCAGTATCTAAATTTGGTTCTAATGTGTCAGGTAAAAATTTACCGTTTTCCTCACTTTCGGAGAAGCTAGATAATAAAAAGAAAGAAGATAAATAAATTAAACTTGTCTGTATCTAAACCAGAAATAATAAATAAAATTGCTAAGAACTTTCCTAATCTTTATAAAAAAGATATAGTCAAACTTTTTGATATATTTCTATTTGAAATAACTAAGGCTTTATCGAGAGGTGAAAGAGTGGAATTGAGAGATGTGATGATGTTTGAAGCAAGAATACAAAAAAAAAGAATATCTTTAAATCCTAAAACACTTGAAAGAGTAGAGGTTCCAGAGAAGAAGAGCATCTTATTTAAATGCTCAAAAGAGTGGAAGCAAAAAATTAATGAAGAGTAAAAAAATTTTCATAGCATGTGATACAACTAAAATTAAAAAAGTAAGAGAAATCATAAACAAAACACGTAATTCAAATATTAAAGTAGGGTATAAATTTGGACTAGAATTTTCTCTTTCTAAAAATGGTAGAAATTTTTTATCAAAAATAAAAAAAAAAATAATTTTTCTAGATTTAAAGATCAATGATATTCCAAATACATGTATTTCTACAATAAAAGCGGTAAGAGATCTTAAACCTGACTATATCACAATTCATATTAGTTCTGGCCTTGATGCTTTAAAAGCTGTAAAAAAAATATCCGGTAAAACAAAAATTGTAGGTGTCACAACTTTAACATCTCTTAATTGCAAATCTTTAAAAGAAATAGGTTATGATAAAAAACTTCTCTCTATTGTAATAAATCAAGCTAAATTAGCGTCAAGGGCAAATTTGGATGCTTTGGTTTGCAGCGGGCAAGAAGTGAAATTTGTAAAAAAAATATTCAAAAAGGAAATCATTACTCCAGGTATAAGATTTGAGGGCAATAATAATGACCAGAAAAGAGTGATTACACCTCTTCAGGCTTATAAAAATGGAAGTGATTGGCTAGTTATGGGTAGACCAATTACTAAGGGAAATATTAAAAATAATATTAAAAAGTTAATTGATCATTTAAATAATGATTAAAGGTGTTAAGATTTGTGGTGTTTCTGATTTAGTAACATTAAATTATATTATTAATCATAAAAACCCTCCTAAATTTATTGGCTTCATTACAAATTATAAAAAATCAAAAAGATATGTTAACTTTGAAGCTCTAAAAAAACTTACAAGTGTTAATAAAAATAATATAAATTTTGTATCTGTTTTAGTAAATCCAGATGATGAAATCTTGGAAAAAATTAAAGGACTTCAATTTGATTATTATCAGTTATATGATGTAAGCCCTGAAAGAGCTAAATTAATAAAAAAAAAATATAATAAAAAAATTATTTCTGCAATAACAGTAGGTCATAAAAAGGATATTAATAAGTATATACCTTTTCAAAATTTTTCAGACATCATTTTATTTGATGGTAAAGGATATGAAAAATCTATTGGCTTTGATCATAATTTTTTAAATGATATACCTTCCAACATAAATAAAATGATTGCTGGAAATATTAATATAGAAAACATACCAATCTTAAAAGATACAGACTATTTAATTGATTTAAGTGGATCACTGGAAAATGGAGAAGGAAAAAAAGATTTACAAAAAATTAATAATTTCTTAAAAATGTTTAAAAAATATGAAGATTAGAAAAAAAATTCCCTTAATTGATCAACATGATAAATATGGCATGTGGGGTAATAAATTTGGTGGAAATTATGTGCCTGAAACTTTAAAAAAACCAATTAAAGATCTTGAAATTTTATTTACAAAACTAAGAAATAATAAGAGGTTTATTTCTGAAAGAGATAAATACTTTCAAAACTGGATTGGCGCTCCAACTAGGTTTATTAATTTAAAAAATTTATCTAAACATGTGAATGGAGCGCAAATTTGGGCAAAAGTAGTCTCAGATGCTAACGGTGGTGCACATAAAATATATAATGCAACCGTTCATTGTTTATTAGCAAAAAAATCGGGAAAAAAATTCATAGTGGGAGACACAGGAGCTGGTTATGCAGGTAAAATGCTAAGCATGGCTGCTAAAAAATTTGGACTTAAATGTAAAATATTTATGGGAGCTAAAGATATAAAAAGACAACAGCCTAATGTAAAAGCAATGAAGAATAATGGAGCAGAGGTTGTGCCGGTTTATACAGGAAGTCAAACCCTTGTTGATGCTGTTTCGGAGTGTATGAGATACTGGGTTGCTAACTGTGATACTACAGCCATGTGCGTTGGTTCAACTGTTGGTCCTAACATATTTGTGAAAATATGTGGTTGGAGCACAAGTCAAATATCAAAAGAGCTAATTGAACAAATTAAAAATGAATTTGGATCAGTTCCTAAAAAATTAAAACTTTATAACTGTGTAGGGGGAGGTTCGTCAAGTTACGGTTTCTGGAGTGAGTTTTTGGATTATAATAAAAGTCAAGTAGAACTAATAGGAGTTGAAGCAGGTGGCCCAAGAAAAAGTAGAAGACATGCCGCTCCATTAACATATGGATCAAAAATAGGGATACTGCATGGAGCAGCTCAATATGTAAATCAAAATCACGAAGGACAGATTGAAGAGACAGAATCTATATCCGCTGGCTTAGATTATCCTGGCGTATCACCATTACATTGTTTCTTAAAAGATATTAAAAGAGCAAGATATACTGCTGCAAGTGACGAAGATGCATTGGATGCATTTAAACTTGTAACAAAGTTTGAAAATTTAAGACCTTCATTAGAACCTAGTCATGCTTTTTCTATTGCTATTAAAGAGGCAAAAAAATTAAACAAAGATACGATTATAGTAGTTAATAGTTGTGGAGACGCGCATAAAGATAAAAAAATTTTAGAAGCAAAACTGGGGAAAAAATATGACTAGTTTAATAAATTTAGCATTCAAAAATGCAAAACTAAAAAATAGACCTGCTCTTCTTTCGTATACTGTTGCGGGAGATAATACAAAAAAGATTTCACTTAATATTTTAAAATCTATCTCTAAAAGTGTTGATATTTGTGAGCTAGGTTTCCCTCATAATACACCTATCGCAGATGGGGGCCAAATACAAACAAGCTCCTACAGGGCAATTAGAAATGGAATCAAAATAAATGATGTATTTAAAATTGTGAAAAATTATAAAAGAAATACTTTCGCTAGGCCAGTAATTTTAATGGGTTATTATAATATGATTTTTCAATATGGTGAAAATAATTTTTTAAGAAAGTCAAGAAAATCTGGGGTTGATGGAATTATTGTAGTAGATTTACCATGGCCAGAGAACAGAATTTTTTCAAATAAATGTAAAAAAAATAAAATATGTTTTGTGCAACTCATTTCACCTACAACGTCTTATAAAAGAGCGAAAAAAATTATTAAGGACTCTCATGAAATGATTTATTATATTTCGATGTTGTCTACTACTGGTGGAAAATTAAAAGTTTCACCAAAAATAATTTTGTCAAATTACAGAAAAATTAAAAAAATTGATCCAAATAAAAATTGTGTAATAGGTTTTGGAATTACAGAAAAATCAATTGGAAAGTTAAAATCTGCAGATGGCTTGGTTGTTGGTAGTGCTATTTGTAAAGAAATCAGTAAAAGTTTAAGAAAAAGACAAAATCCTGTCACAAATGTTTCTAAAACTGTGGTAAAACTAAAAAACAAAATTTTATGAATTGGATAAACAAAATTAAAAAGTTTGGCGAGAGTATAAAAAAAAATATTAATAAAAAATTTCCTACTAAATTAGAAAGAGATTCAAGTGCTTGGACAAGCTGTTGTAAAGGACCAATTTTAAAAAAAGAATTAGAGGAAAACTTATTTGTTTGTCCCCATTGTAATAAACACCACAGAATTAGTCCTAAACAAAGATTTGATATAATTTTTGGTAAAGATAATTATGAAATACTTAAAACTCCAATACCAAATGACGACCCGTTAGAATGGTCTGATACAAAGTCATATAAAGATAGACTTAAAGACGCTAGAAAAAAAACTAACCAGGACTGCGCAGTGATAATAGCAAAAGGGATTTTAAATAGGATTGAAGTAACAGTTGGTGCTACAAACTTTGATTTTATCGGTGGATCAAACGGAGCTGCTGAAACTGAGGCTATAATTTACGGTGTTCAGCACGCAATTGATAACAATACTCCTTTTATCTTCTGGCCTTGTGGTGGCGGACAAAGAATGTTTGAAAGTCCAATTGCTTTAGCAGGCATGACAAAGACTACGTTGGCAATTAATGAATTAAAAAAAAATCATTTACCTTATTTAGTATGCTTTACTGATCCTACGGCAGGAGGCATAACTGCAAGTTTTGCAATGTTAGGTGACATACAATTTTCTGAGCCTGGGGCTTTAATTGCATTTGCTGGAAGAAGAGTAGTACAAGCAACCGTAAAAGAAGAATTGCCACCAGATTTTCAAACTGCAGAATTTTTATTGAAGCACGGTTTTGTTGATAGAATCGTCGAAAGAAAAAATCTGGTGTCTGAGATAGGATTGTTATTATCAATATTGCTAAAGAAAAATTCTGAAGTAAATATAGAAGATAATGAACAAACTTCAAAACTTAGTATACAAACTAGAGAAGCATCATAGCCGTAAAATTGATTTAACTCTTGAAAGAACATTTTCCCTTTTAAAAAAACTTGGGAATCCTCAAGATAAAATACAAAATGTCGTAAATGTTGTTGGTACAAATTCTAAAGCTAGCATGGCCTTTAGTCTTAAATCTATTTTAAATGAAGCAGGATATAAATGCAATTTATATACTTCACCCCATCTTCAATCTTTTAAAGAGAGATTTGTTTTCGATGATAAAGAAATAAAAGAAGCAGATCTTGTTGAACTTTTGATAGACGTAGAAAAAGTATTAGGAGATGATAATGCAAGTCTTTTTGAAATATTGACGTGTGCGTATTTAAAATATGCAGAAAATTTTAAAGACAATATAAACATAATCGAGGCAGGGCTATTCTTCCAATTTGATAGTACAAATGTTTTTAAAAATAATCTTATGACCTTAATTGGGGTTATACATACAGATCACTTGCAATGGCTTAAAAATAAAAATATTGACGGTATTATTCACGAAAAAACATCAAAACTTCTTAATTCAAATATATTTATAAATAAGCAAATGAATGAGGAAATTAGAACTAAAATTGAAAA
>MDSZ01043375.1_pt1 | contig 14461 bp, 12 predicted proteins | sample 811201 | NCBI WGS metagenome assembly MDSZ01 (sample SAMN05326647, study PRJNA326480) | marine metagenome | isolation source: seawater | place: Indian Ocean: North | collected 2010
CTCGAATCGGCAACCGGAAGATGCAGAAGCCAAGCCACTGTGTCAATCTTCGGAGTGATTGAAGATGCTGCCAATGCATCACTAATCTTCCGCGTCCCATGCAATGCACAGAGCATGGAGACATCGATCGAGCGGGCAATCTGCAGCCCACACATCTCATCATCTACGGTCTTCAACCAGCATGACCATACATGTTGCTCCGAACGAATGATCTCATTCGGAGCAATTACCCATCGATCATCCGGCCGGTGTTCAAGAAGGGAATCAACCAACGGCGGTGATGTTTCTGGATTCCGCCATGAGATGGCCCAACATGGATACCAAGGCACGTTCATGAGTTCTCCACCTCCCCCTGTAATGGAATGTCGTCGTCACGTGGAAGGCGATGGACCTTACGGCCGGCTTCAACCTCTTCATGGGCATCCTTGATGAGGCGGTCAACGACATTCACAGACCAACCCCGTATATCGATGAGTGTCTGATACATCTTACGTGATAGATCCAATAGATCACGTGGATGATGGATACCCACTCCAATGAGATCACGTGCACGTTTCCTTCCGATATTTGGTAGGACAATCAATGGGAGAGCGTCTTCCCTACACCCGTAGCGTACCCGCGTGTGTAGTTCAACAATCATGTCATTGAGAGACCGGCGATGAGGTTCATGCTCATCGGAGAAGTTAGTATCTGTTCCAAGAATAGACTGAGCTGCATACAAGAGCCATCGAGCAAGCTCACATCTCATCCTCAAATCACCTGGAGAAACTCCACGATCATCCTCAATCAGAGCAAGGTCTACCTCATCAATCCAAGATTGTATGACGTCTGCAGATTTCAGAAGAGATGAGAATTCAATGGGGCCTATTTCAGACTCGTCAACGACCAAGCCATGACTCTCAACAGCATAGATGTCCTGAAGTCGAAGTTCATCGGACCGATTGCTCCTGATTTGGACAAAATCAGGCAAATATGTGATTAAATGGAGCAATCCGAAGGTCGTGACAGGCTGATCATTTGAATCTCTCACAAGACGTCGTACACAGCGTCTTAGCCCACGCCTTAACCGAATACCAGATAGTGGGTCGATGCATAAGCGAACCACCTCTCGACCAAAGCTAGTCGGGGTGAAGGTTCGATCCCAGTTGCGTTGTTCAGATGCCACCACCATCGGACCGATGCGACGGTCTGGAAGTTCCGTTGCAGGCACGAACGAAGGCGAAGGATTGGTCAGGACTGCAATATCTGATTCGGTCTCCTGCTGAGTGGTTGCAGACACAGGAGTCCAAGTTCTAGGCTCATCAGCTCCAAGGCAAGATAAGGCCACAGTAACCCAACAAGGAAGTGATTGAGGCTCATCCCTCACATCTGCATCACCATTCGTGGCTTCAGACATCGTCAGAAGGCCTTGTTCAATGTGCCAGTCAAGCATTGCACGGATGCGATGATTCACGATAGAAGTGGGGATTGTATGTCCAAGAAAGGTACGACCGAATAGACCGAGGATAGCGGTTGTTGTGTTTGCTAGATCACTGGCCACCACTGAAAGGGAATGCATACGAAGTGCACTGTCATGATGAAGTCTCGATTTAATCGGTTCAGGTTCAGCATGGATGAATCGCTCTGCAAGGAGTTCTTTCTCATGCTCATGTTTGACCATAAGAATCGCCTCCCCTTCTGAGTCGTACTGAGGCCTACCGGCTCGGCCCATCATCTGATGTATCTCCATTACTGACAACCAATCCATCCCCCCGCCTGACCATCGCTTAAGGTCCCTTACCAGAACGGAGCGAGCAGGTAGGTTGACCCCAGCGGCCAGTGTTGGTGTCGCACAGAGCACGTTGATGATGCGTTGCTTGAACAGATTCTCGATATATCGACGCTGTTTAGAGGTCAGACCTGCATGATGAAAGGCACATCCTCCCTTCAAAGCCTCAGCCTGAGATTGACTTGACCTGGTCTTTTCCTCCAGGCCAAGATAACTCTCCGCATGCTTTGACCAAGCTGGATCTAAATCTCCATCGGCAGCCCTTCGGCATCGAGTCCGGCCAATGTCTCGCGCGACAGCGATCGATGAACGACGAGTGTTCACGAAGACGAGGATTTGACCTTCTTCGGAGGTCACATGCTCGCAAATGTCCTGCACTGGATTCGTCGTCAGTTGAGCAACATCATATCGATGAGTGCTTGGATGTTCACCATCTGTGTCAACCACCTTGTGATGTTCAACCACGTGCTCATTCATCAAGCCAAGTTGCAAGCGAACCGGCCTCCATGTCGAGATGACCGCAATGCCATCCAACCATGAAGCGAGTGAGTGAACATTGCCTACTGTGGCAGACAGTGCAATAATCTGTGCTGAGGGTGCAAGGTGAAGAACGCGTGCGAGATTCATCTCAAGAGTTGGCCCCCGGCCGGTATCATTGATCAGGTGTACTTCGTCGGTGACGACAATCGATACATCATCAAGAAGTCGCGTGGACTGGCGTAGCAGGGCATCGAGTTTTTCAGAAGTGCAAACAAGAATATCGGCTTCACGAATTCGGCGCACTTCTCCACGCGCGTCTCCTATCGCAAGTCCAACAGACAGGCCACAGGCCTTTCCCAAACGCTTGAAATCTTCCAATTTCTCAGTAGCCATGGCTTTCAAAGGCACGATGTAGATGCCACGTGAGCGTGTAGGACCATCGAGAATCCGACGAAGCATTGCCACATATGCAATGAGAGACTTACCAGAAGCCGTAGGAATTGAGACAACTGTGTTTCTTCCTTCAAGAGCAACCTCAAGAGCTTCATGCTGTGGCGGATACAGTTGTCGGATTCCTTCACTCTCAAAGACCGAGGTGACAGCGTCTGAAAGGCCAAGGTGACGAACCGAGAGGGGGTCACTTTCAGCCTTCACGCCCAAGAGGGCAGAGCCGACGCCCATGAGGATAGCGGCACCTGCAAGATACATGACCTTTGAAAACGATAGAGTCAAAGACTGATGCCATCCATCATCATCCGAAAGCCATGGCCTCTAAGGACGACGCAACGATTCAGGAGCGCTTAGCAATCTTCGATGAAGAGGCAGATTTCGATGACTGGGGCGAGATTTTCATCGGTGGCCTAATCACTCTTTTCGGTCTCTGGCAGATGATGACTGTCGTCTCCAATCCAAGTGAGTCATTCGTTCACGCTCCGACCATGATTTGGATTGCTGCCGGTGTGATTGTAATGGGAATGATTCTCGCAGCTCATGGCCTGAAGGACATGGCTGTCAAAGAAGTCCGTGAATCCGTGGTCCGACTAGAAGCTGCAAATCGACAAGGGAGTATTGATTACGGTCTCATTCGTGACGTTCTCCTCCATCAGGATCAGTACAGGAAATTTCTGCTTGAGGCATATGAGGAAGCCTACGAAGATGGAGTCCTCAGCCAGGAGGAGTTGGACGAATTGAAAATCCTGGGTGAAGCCCTCAACCTTACCGAAGAAGAAGCTGGACAGATTGCTACTAGGGCAGCCATCAATGCAGCTATCCGCGATGGAAGTGTCGATGAGGAGGAGTTGGAACTGATTCTTGATGCTGCAGGAAGAGCTGGATTGGACGAAGAGAAGGTCAACCAGATCAAAGAGGCCCTCATTGATGGGAAAATCGATGCTGCAGAGAAGGAACTTCTCGACCAGATTCTTGGAAAGGTCGAGTAAGTTATCTTCTTTGAGCGAGCCCTCAAGAACATCAACGGCTTCCCCATCAGCATGGATGAGAACGGGGTCCAGCGGGCCTATGCACCATCCTCCATCTGCTTCGGCTGTGGTCCTGCAAATGAACGGGGACTACGAATCAATAGCACGCGCTGTGATGGTGGCCTTGAGGCAGTGGTGCGCCCCGCACCCGAACATCAAGCCTTTCCAGGGATGATTGCAGGTGGCATCATCGGCACCATCCTAGATTGTCATGGGAACTGGACCGCAGCAATAGCACTCATGGATAAGCGTGGAGAAGAAAGACCTCCAACAACTGTCACCGCCTCCTACAAGGTTGATCTGAAACGGCCGACACCCACGGACGTCGACCTGCATGTCACCTCAACGATTGTCAAAATCGATGACCCATGGGTCGAAGTGGAGATGATTCTGACTGCTAAGGATAAGGTCAGGGCTAAGGGAACGGGGAGATTCGTCTCGGTCACTGAGGGTCATCCAGCCTACCACAGATGGGAGTAGATCTATTGAGAGATGATGAATCAAAGGATATGGCGACTCAAAGGCCACCACTGAAAGTGGCATATGAAATGCCACCTGACCGGAAGAAGACCGTCAGAAAAGCCTCAAAGGAACGTATCACGCACCGACCGGAATGGGATAGAGCCTCAGGACGTGACCATCTTCGATTCCAACGTAAGAGAGTTCAACCCGGTCAAAGCCGAACAATCATGTTCGATCTCATCGATTCTTCCACTGGAGAAACGTGGCCTACTCCAGTTCACATTCTCCACGGTGCCCGCCCGGGTCCAAAGGTCATCGTGACCGGTGCGATACACGGAGATGAATTGACGGGAACACTCGCCGCAACGCAACTCACGCAACCATCCATGATCGGCGAGGGAAAACCACTCGACCCAAAGAGAATGGCAGGCACAGTGTTCATCGTTCCTGTGCTCAATCCCCCTGGATATCAGCGAAAATCACGCTATTTCCCAGATGGACGTGACCTGAACAGAGAGTTTCCAGGTCACTCGAAAGGAGCAACAACAAGAAGAGTGGCAAATCGAATATTCAAGACCTTAATCAGCGGATCTGATGTTCTCATCGACATTCATTCAGCCGCCGCAGGTAGGCATAATATGCCACAAGTCAGGGCGAACCTGGCAGATTCAAACATCCTCAATGTGGCGAAGTTGTTCGGCACAGAAGTGCTGATGGATTCACTCTCACCCAAGGGGTCTCTGCGCCGTACTGCATCAGATAGTGGAGTTGCTGCAATCGTCTTCGAAGGAGGTGGTGCGAACAAACTCGATCGAATAGCGGTTAAGGTCGCCGTAAACGGGGTCCTAAACGTCCTGAGAGGGATGAATATCATCTCAGGACGGCCAAAGAGACCCAGGTTCAGGTTGCTCGCTTCTGGTTCAAGGTGGATTCGCGCTCAGGCAGGTGGACTACTCGATTTGCACATCTCTTCAGGGGCACTTGTCGATGAGAACGAAACCATAGGAATGATTGCAGACCCTAACAAGCCCGACCAACTTCATCCAATCACAAGTCCTTGTCGTGGCATCATGGTCGGAACCAGAACCGATCCCTTCGTTCACGCTGGGTCACCTATCGCCCACATCATCGAACTAGAACGGCATTTTGAATTCGTGTTGAAGAGTGTTGGAAGTAACAACTTGACTACCCCGGATGTAGATGATGAACGCCTCTGGGTGGAAGAAACCGAGGTCGATGAAATCACGATTCCAGGTGAATGGGAAGGAGGTTCCATTGATGCAGAATGGCAAAGTGAAACCGAAGAGTAGTTCTTTACTCACCTAACATTCCAAGATTAGGTGGACGTAACTGAAGAATGGAAAGTTGATCATCGAGTTCAAGATCCGAACTCTCACAGATATGAGGTAGAAGATCACCAATCAGATACAAACTGCCAATGATGAACACCAAGGCATGAACATCATCTTCACCAGTAACGGTTCTTGCTTCAGCAACGATGGGAGTAATGACACTCATTGCCTTCTCAAACGCTACCTCGGGGTCGGTCTCAACAATCGTCTCACAGGATGCTGAGCGTGATTCAAAGATCCTCTGAAGGCTCCGAGCAGATACCGCTGGGTGGCGACCACTGACCGGTTCTGTCAGGATGACAAGAGGTTCATCCAAGAACTCAAGCAATTGGAGGAAGGGTTCTACGAAGTCTTCAAGATCATCTTTCTGAGTCGCACCGAAGATAATCACATCTGGGAAAAATATCTCCTCGATGCTTCCATGTACGATGAAATGACTGTGAAGGTCCCTGCATGCTCGGCGCATTCCATCGACATTGTGAGCTGCCTCGAACATCACCACACCCGGTGAATGAGCAAGAAGAACTGGTTCAGATAGAGGAGTTCTGCCAGGCCAATGGGTCTGAATCAGAGAGGCATTGATGGTCTCAAACGTGAGTAAATCGGAATCAAGCACTGAAAGAGCATGAGCTGCCAAACGATGAGCTTCGATGCTGTAATGAACCACCGGAGGAAGATCCATCATTGATTCTACAAGGCTAAGATGTTCAGGAAGGTCGTGGAATGAGACTGCCTCTGGCCAAGCTGGGTGGACCCAGTAGCCATAATCGTGATTCACCACTGATTCAATCACTCGACGAACATCTTCATCTTCAGGCAAGGTAGCAACAAAAGGAACATCTGGGCGTTGAATCGATGCCTTTTCCATTGCGATATCTGCTAAAGTCGGACCAAGCACCTCTTCATGATCAAGCCCAATCGATGTGATGATGCATAGTTCGGCTTCAACCAGGGTTGTTGGATCAAGCCGGCCACCAAGGCCTGTTTCAATCACAGCCCAATCGACACCCATTCTCTGAAATGTGACTAGGGCGACAAGAAAGGTGATTTCATAGAAGCTAAGTGCAATCGGTTCTGGAGCTTGGGCAGCAGCCCTAACCTCCCCGAGAGATGTGTCAAAAGCTTCGGTTGTGATCAGATCACCATCGATTCGTACACGTTCCTCAACTTTACACAGATGGGGTGTCGTGAACAAACCTACACGTGAACCTTCCATCCAAAGCATATTTGCGAGATGAGCGCAAGTCGTGCCTTTTCCATTGGTACCTGCAACGTGGATAGAGGGTAAGCCACGTTCTGGATGACCCAAACGAGCGAGGACGTTCTTCACTCTGTCAAGTCCCGTCATATAGCCATGAGACTGGGAAGAGATGAGCCAATCACGGTCGGTGACACGCTCTGAGCCATCCACAATAACCGTCACAAGCGCATGTGATTCGGGGTCGTTCATCTTCTTTATGCTGCTGAAAGGAATTGGTTGACCGCTGCTTCAACCTCATCATCTTCCATAAGACGGGACTGACGCTTGGCAACCTCAAAGAGGTGGGAAACCAAATCATCTGTGGCCTCAATACCTCGTTCCTCAAGCCACCAATGGATATTCGACCTACCCGCCATGTGCCCGATACGGATGCGCTGACGTAGTCCAAAATCCCCTGCAGGAACACCAGAATATACGCGGTCTGCCAGCCATTCATCTCCTTTTCTCATGGCTTTAATGACAGCACTTGCATGCACACCCGTACCCGTTTCAAAGGCATCTTGGCCAAAAACAGGATAATTACGAGGTAGAGCGACTTCAATGCAGTCATGAGCCATCTGAGTATAGGCCTTCAGTTGAGTCAAATCGTTCTTGATAACACCCATGAGACTGAGATTCACAAGAGTCTGATCAAGAGGTGCATTACCTGCTCGCTCACCTACACCTAGGGCTGTTCCATGAATTACATCCGCTCCTGCTTCAACTGCTGCAAGATTATTGGCTACACCAAGACCACGATCTTGGTGCCCATGCCAATTGACCTCGATGTCACGACGATGGAAGCCAGCATCTGGAATCACTTCATCCTGAATGAAGTTCAACAGCTGTTTAGTCCCATGAGGAGTGGCATGGCCACACGTATCGCATACACAGATGCGATCTGCACCTAGTTCCAAGGCTCTAGAATAAATCGTTCGAATATCATCGGGGTTCGATCTGGTCGTATCTTCTGTTACAAACATCACGGGAATATCGTTATCGACGGCAAATGTGACCGCAGATTCCATCGTATCAAGGAGCTTATCCAGCGTCCAACCTTCCGCAAATTGACGGATTGGGCTTGTTCCAAGAAAGGCACTGGCCTGAATGGGAATTTCATGTTTGGCCATCAGATCAACCATCGGTTCGATATCCCCGACTACCGTACGAACCGCACACCCTGGCCGTATGTCGTAATCGTGTTCCTTAATGTGAGCAAGCATCGAATCAATGTGAGAGATGTGTTGAGGACCAGCCCCTGGAAGTCCAAGATCAACCTTCTGAATACCTAGAGATTCCATGAAATCGATAAGTGCAAGTTTCTGCTCCATGTTGGGATTTCTCGCAGATGGAGATTGCAGGCCATCTCGCAATGTCTCATCATCAAACCACACGGGATGTGGATGTTGTGATTCATCACGATCATAGGAATACCCTACAAGATTCCAATCATGAATCAGATTCTCCTCCAATTCTACCACCTTGATTACATCGCCAACGTACCTCGACGCTTCAAACCAGCGGAGGGGCTAAACCCGGAACAATGTGGCGACAGCGGCGATGACAATGGACAAGAACATGAGTCCAAGGTAGCTGAGACTTCGTTTGAAGGAAGCCAAAGCCTGAGGAGACCTCTGTCCCAATTGTATCGTGCTCGGAATAGAAATGATAGAACCGAGATACCAGGCACCCATCCAGCACGCAATTGCCACCCACACGAGGAGAATAAAATCAGAACTAGCGAACAGCACACCCAGTGGGAGCAGCATCAACAGAACGCCATATCCCTTTGACTCGGTGAGAGTACGGCCAACACCATGGACATTAGGCATCATAGGGATACCAGATGCCTCGTAGTCACTCTGGCTCCAGAGTGAGAGAGCCCAGAAATGAGGGGGAGTCCATAGAAAGATGAGGGTTGCAAGCACCCATGGAATCGAAGACCCAAGCAAAAGGGTGTCAAGCGAGAAAGGAACCGTTGCGCTTGCAGCGGCCCAGCCAATCAGAGGAGGAGTAGCTCCTGCAACACCACCTATGACAATGTTCTGTGGTGTGCGCCGCTTGAGCCAGATGGTATAGACGAATACGTAATACAGCACACTGAATGCCGTCCAGAAACCAGCTGCAATGGCCCACTCACCCCTGATTGGAAGTGAAACGATCAATGTACCAAGAACAGCGGTCACAATACCAAACACGGTAGCATGTTTCGGAGTAATCTGCCCAGCTGGAAGTGGACGATTGCGTGTCCGTTCCATCAACGGATCAAGATCTCGTTCCCAAACCATGTTCAAGGCGTTCGATCCTCCAGCCGCAAGAGTCCCTCCTATGACGACAACAATGGAGGAGAGAATTGTATCAGTGAATGAAGGTCGAAGACCTGTCAGGACTCCTGACCGAATCAGAAGGTCATGCACGATCAAACAACTGATGGCAGTGACTTGCAAAAGAAGGACGACGCGTAGTTTCATCAAACGCAGGTAGACGTTCAGAACGCCAGGATGACGCGTTACAACATCAGGTTCACTCATGGTCACACTTACCTTCAACGCAAACCCACATGCCGTTCTATTCCTCCGATGCCTCAGCAGCAATCAATACCGTTGTCGGCCCAATCACCTGCATCGTTGCTGCCAGACCTATGGTAAGGAACGAGAAAGAACCACACATCAGATGAAGCAGAGATAATGACCCCAAGAGACCAGAGTCCTCTGCGAGTATCAAGAAAAGTCCTGCCAAAAGGACATTGAACACGTAGATCGCCATTCCGATCACTAACAACCGGTGGACATGGGGCTGGTCTGCTGCGACACCCTCTCTATGACGATGATATAGCATGAATATGAGATTCAAAGTCACGACCAGGACTGCAAAACGATGTACTAACTGCCAACCAACGTTCTGGCTCAAAGGAGGAAGGACGTCACCTTGACAGAGCGGCCAAGCGGAGATGAAGCCAACGCCGCATGCATTCCAAGTCCCACTTGAGGAGACCATCGCACCGGCAACCAGTACCAGAAGGACTGCAATGGTACTGGACCACAGCCACACATTTCCAACAATCCTTTCATGCTGAACTGAGAGGTTTTTTGGACGTGACCCATCAATTCGAGTCCACTCAAGCCAAGCCGCAAGCAGTGACAAAATGAAGATCTGGGATAGAAGAAGATGAAGTGAAACACTCCATGGAAGGTTGTCGAACTCGACTGTAAGGTAGCCCGCAAGAGCTTGAACAGCAAGCAGTACGCTTGTACCTACGAAAAGACCCGTGAGACGTCGAGAGAAGATGGTTGAATCGCGTATCGACCAGATGGTCAAAAGCAGTATAGGCACTGCAATCACTCCAACAAGAAGGCGATGGACCCATTCAGCAAAGATCTGTAGAGTCGAGTAGCGATGTCCAGGACCACGTGAATCCACCTCATCAGGGTGGGCAGCCCACCATTCCCCCTGAGCTTGCTCAGAGATGAAAGGATGAAGCTCTCCGAAACATGTCGGCCATTCCGGACACGCTTCACCAGCCTCTGATATTCGTATCCAGCCTCCAGTAAGAACGATCAGGAGCGCCATCACGGCTAGGAACAATGGAGCTGCGCTCCATCGGGGACCATCCATGCCATATGGTTGGGACCACTACGTTTGAATCTGTGCTGCACATCATTGTCTCGGCTGGGCGAATGGATGAAATACAGAACGGCACACGACGACAGGATTGCCATGGTCAAGCCAATGCGGCCCCACTCCCGATTTGAGAAAGCAAGAATCATCGGTGCACGTGCACTACAGATTAGCATGGGTGCGCCGCTGTACGTAACTGAAGAAGAACTTCGGCTCCATTTCCGAGAGGAGTTAGTCTCACTCTATGGGGTTGATGAAGCGAGTGTCCGCTTCGTTCTTGACCCACTGAAGATCGCATCCTTGGAGTACGAGTCAGATGCGATTCCCATCGACATCGATCCTCACGTCGATTAGGTCGAGAAGACCCAGTCCTGGGGCGCTCCATGTTTGACAATATGGGCACATAAATCGAGTACACGCTCACCATTTCGCCCATCTGCTGAATGGCCTAGGACCTCGAACGCCCGCTTAGTGGCTGATTCATCCATCTCGATTTCGCCTAGTATAGCTGCATCAACCTCGTCTGGATGAATGACTGCTTCACTCAACAGGTCGGTCAAGGCACTTATTTCCACGTCATCGTACAAACCCCAACCGGGTTGTAGAAGGCTGACAAATGGCTTATTCATTGCCAGAGCAGGAATGATGACTGAAGTAGCAGGAGAGATGATACAATCCGCAGCATGCATCAATTTGTGCAGATTAGCTTGGTCTGTGATGACTTTCACATGCTCAGGAATATCGATCAAGATCTTTTTTCGCAGCTCCACTGGATGAGGTTTGACGATCAGCTGCACTTCATCGCTATGTTGGTATGTCTCAAAGAGACGAAGCATCATTGCATCCATGTCACCCTTCAATGGCTGAGCGTGAGTGGTCATCAGGAGAATCTTGCGTTGTGGTGAATCAAGACCATGCTCTTTGAGGAATTCAGAATCATCGGTTAATCCAGAGATGTCGTCCAAAGTCGGCGAACCCGTCACAATCTGTTGTTCCGCAGGTGCACCATGTCCAATATTGATGTCGCGACTCCAATCACCCCAGCATGCATTCGCCTCACACCCCCACATTGAACCTCTGTATTTACTCCAGTCATAGGACTGCAAGGGAGCGCCATGGTCGATGCTGACGATAGGGATGCGCTTTCGAGTAGCCCAGGGCACGAAACGATGGAGCATGTTCCCTGCCATAGGATAGGCATTCAGCACGATATCGGGCCTCCATGGCAGATGACCGCGTAGAGGTGAACAACGGACATTCCATTCAGAAGGAGGAGATTGATCGACACCACTGGTGTCAGAAACACGCCAAGTCCAGACGTATTCAGATGGTTGGAAGAGGTTAGGGGCACGACGAAGGTATTTCCAAGTAATGTCGGCCAAGCGCTCAATTCGAGGGTTTGGATGATTGATAGGTTGGTTCTTCACTGGCCGAACATAGGCGAATTCGACATCTTCACGGCTCTGAAGATGGGCAACAATGCTGCGAACATGCTGATGCATGTAGGGCTGCTCACCGCCATGGATGAGTAGACGCTTAGGACACCGGGCCACATCGGCGACTTCATCGAGGCGTTGAAGATTGTTTCCAGTAACCAAGGCAAGTTTGATGCCGGAAACCCGTTGCTCCAATGTCGGGAGCCATGGCCTTCTGTCCGGTCGACTATCGCTACGGCAGCGACAACCTCAAAGCGATATGGTCAGAAGAAGGCCGACACGCCCGCCTTCTGGAAGTGGAAAGGGCGCTTGTCTGGGCCCACACCCAACTAGGACGTGTATCCGAGGAAGATTATCGCCTCGTTGCAGCCATTTCTGACTCAACGATCGTCACAAAAGAGCGTGTGAATGAGATTGAGGCAGAGACTCGACATGACATCATGGCACTGACCAAAGCGATGGCGGAAGCTGCCGGAGAAGCTGGTTGGTGTGTGCACCTAGGCGCAACGTCGAATGATATCGTTGACACGGCTGTAGCTCTTCAGCTACGGGACACCATCATCTACCTCAGAGCGGCTATCTGCGAACTAATCAGAATCGTAGCAGGCCGATCTGAAGAGCACAGAGATACAATCATGCTTGGAAGGACGCATGGACAAGCAGCTGTACCGATCACCTTCGGACTGAAGTTGGCCGTATGGGTAGATGAATTGCGACGTCAGCTCATTAGACTTGACGAGGCAACGGCTAGGATCATCACGGGAAAATTCCTCGGAGCCGTCGGAACAGGTGCGGCACAGGGGCATGATGCGAAACAACTGCAGTCGCTCATCCTCGAACATCTAGGTCTAGAGGTCCCTGTAGCAACAACACAAGTTGTTGGCCGTGATCGATATATCGAGTACGTGAACTGGTTGGCGAGCGTCGCGACAACATGTGAGAAGATGCTTCAGGAAATACGGAACCTACAGCGGACCGAAATTGGCGAAGCCGGTGAGGGATTCGACACCGACAAACAAGTTGGCTCCTCAACGATGGCGCATAAGCGCAATCCCATCATGTCTGAGAATGCCTGTGGGCTTGCAAGAATTGTTCGAAGCATGGTGATACCCAGTCATGAGAATGCTCTTCTTTGGCATGAAAGAGATTTGGCCAATTCATCTAGTGAACGCATCACTTTATCGCACGCAAGCGTTCTATGTGGGGACGTTGTTTCAAAGACCTCTAAGATCATGAAGGATATGTGGGTTGATGCGGATAAGATGAGAGAGAACATCGAAGCGATGAACGGTCTGATCATGGCAGAGAAGGTCATGATCGAACTTGTCGAGAAAGGCATGCCTCGAGATGAAGCTCACGAAGTATTACGCCGATCTTCGTCAACTGCCATCGAACAACAAAGACATCTGATGGACGTATGTAGGGAAGATCCTGGCATGGCTGATTTGATTGACGAGAAGGAGTTGGTTGAGATGTTCGATCCAAGATCACATATCGGCCTTGCAGGTGAACTTGTGGATGATGCTGTGAGACTTGCTCGTGCAGCTATCGACCAAGCATGAGAGCATTCAGCGATTGATGAATATCATCGAACACGGTGCAACCATACCTTGATTCATCATGCTCGTAACCGTGCTCCATGGACGGCGGAGGTAAACGAAGAGCATCCGGTGACCGGTTGAAAGCGTGGGGCATGCGACAATTCTGGCGTGCTCAGCAGTCACAGACCATCATCTCGATGCTCTTCTGGGCGACGACTCTGACGCTTTTGGTCTTTGATCGCCTTGAGGCGAGCAATCCACAATGGGGACAAGAGGATTCCATAACGCTAGGGGTCCCAACAGCCTATGTGGTCATGGGAAGCTTATTCATTGGAGTAATTCTCTTTGTTCTGATTGTCGGCTGGGTCTATGACAACATCCTTTCGCTCTGGAAACAACATCAGACCGTGACGGTTGAACGTGCTCCATTTTCCACCTATCTGATCAACCCACCCATGATGATTATACTGGGGACCATAACCCTTCATCTGCAGCGATCATTTCCCGATGATGATGAAATTCAAGCGCAATGTGACTGGACACTTCGATGGATTGCGTCGTTGACGAAACTGGAAGTTTTCAGAAGAACTGTACATAGCCTCGACAACCGGCTCGGAGAACCAATGCCAGAGATGTTGTTCTTACCAAATGGAGCTGTCAAGGAGGCTAGGGAAATGAGTATTGAGGATGTCGAATTGCTCGATTAGGGCAACAGTAAACCGAACATGAAATGTTCACGACACAACGCCTGTCAATTGCCCCTGCTCAAGGGCAGTTCTAATCGACTGGGCAATGCGGCGACCAGTAGACAATGAAGGTTGAATCAACTCTGAATAAGGCGAACCAGCAGTGTAGGGATTTGAACCTGCAACGATGCGTGCTGATATCTCGAAGACCCTGAATTCAAGTTTGTCATTCACAATCGTCTCAAGGCAGAATGGGCCAATCATGCCCCGAGCACCTTCCTCAAGATCCAACGACGATCTAACGGCACCTTCAGCAAGTCGGAAGGCCTCGGGGAGTAAAGATTCCCGGAGGACAACAGGGATATTTCCAGTGACAACAAATGATGGCTCTATGTTCATC
>MDSZ01235608.1_pt1 | contig 14458 bp, 15 predicted proteins | sample 811201 | NCBI WGS metagenome assembly MDSZ01 (sample SAMN05326647, study PRJNA326480) | marine metagenome | isolation source: seawater | place: Indian Ocean: North | collected 2010
ATTGGAATTATTGGACCAAATTCAAGAAAAGTACTTCAAAAAATTACTGATACTGATTTAAGTAACGAAAATTTCTCATGGTTAAAATCTAAAGAAATAGAAGTAAAAGACATTTCAGTTGTTGCATTAAAAGTAAACTATATGGGTGAACTTGGATGGGAACTTCATCATTCAATGAAAGATATGGCAAAATTGTATGATTTATTGTGTGAAGCTGGTGAAGAATTTAAAATTATAGATTTTGGTACACATGCAATGAATTCATTAAGGATGGAAAAGGGTTACAGAGGATGGGGAACTGAACTGACACCAGAAATAAGTGTTGTTGAATCAGGCTTAGATAGATTCTTTAATTTAAATAAGAAAGATTATTTCATCGGATCAGATATTGTTAAAAAACTCAATAAAGAGGGTGGCAAAATCAAATTGGTATATTTGGAAGTTTATGCAAAAGATGCTGACGCTCATGGAAATGAACCAATTTTTGTAAATGATAAAATTGTGGGATTAACGACTTCAGGTGGTTTTGGATATAGAGTTAATAAAAGTTTAGCTTTTGGATATGTAAATACTGAAAATGCAAAAATTGGACAAGAATTTTTAGTTGATATACAAGGAGAAAAAATCAAAGCTGTCGTAATTGATGAACCTGCATTTGATAAGGATAATGATCGATTAAAGTCTTAAAAGAATGATACCAAAATCAGTTTCTGAACACATAGAAGAATATATTTGCCAAGAAGTATATGTCCAGATTGCAGTGATTAAAGGTAAGGAAAAGGTTACTACGAAATCTGCTATAAATAAATACTTAAGCTCAAATCACTTTAGAGACTTATCAGAGGGTAGACCTTTTGATCATTTTATAGACGGACTTAAAGACAAATGTTTGGGAAAATTATTAAATTCTCCAATGAGAAATACTAAAACTGATGATGAAGTTATTAAAGAATTACAAAATAAACTAAATACTTTAAGTGAAGACAAGCTAAATGATACATTTTGGGAAATAGAGACAGGAGAATATTTATCTGGGGCACAGGTAAAAGAATTAGAAAATCAAAGGGACGAAATGATTAAAAAACTAGATTTAATAAAAGATCAAAAAAATTCTGATGAGGTCTACGAAACGATAATTAATTTTTGTAAAAAATATGAAGAACTTTGCAAGATGAAATATCCTGAAGCACCTTTACCCTTAGAAATAACTAAAACTTTAAATTAACTTTTAGAGGGTCGCCCTTTAGTCAACATACCAAAGGGCTCCTCTTATGTTGCCTCTGTGGCTTTTAAATCCGATTGGATTTTAAGTTTTATTATTTGATTTATAAAGCTTGGTGTCAGCTAAGTGTCAGGTGGTGTTTTGTTTTGCATTCTCTACCTCCTTATAATTTAGCTTATAAAAACTTAAAATTATTATCAATTGATATATTTAAATTTGAGGCAAATATATTAATTGAATACAACCAATCGATTTAGTAGTATCTCGATATCAAAATTAACTCTCTTATAAATTGAATTAAATTAAAATTTTTTTGTTTCAATTTATTTTTTTTTAATCAAAATAAACATATGATTAAATATATTAATGGGTTAATTAACTTAGTCGTAAGTTTAGTTGTTTCAACAATAATTATTTATGCTTTAAATATCATTGCTGGTTTTGCTGGTGCTGATTATAATTTTACACATGGTGAAGCTTTTATTGTTTGGATACTTATGGCAATACTTGTAAATAATTGTTTTAAAAGATAATTCTTTAATGAAAAAATTATCGCTTAAAGCAAAATGTTTGTGCGGAAATATTAGCTTTAAAACATCTGGTTATCATAGAGATGTACAGAATTGTCATTGTATTCAATGTATTAAAACTCATGGTAATTTTGCAGCTTATTCAAAAGTAGAAGATAAAAATTTAAAATTTATTAATAAAAAATCATTAAAGTGGTTCAAATCTTCTAGAAGAGCCAAAAGAGGTTTTTGTAGTAATTGTGGAGCAAGTATTTTTTTTAAAGTTTTAGGAACAAGCTCAATATGTATTTCTGCTGGAATATTTAATAAACCCACTAAGTTAAAAACATCTATGAATATTTTCATTAAGAGTAAGTCTGATTATTATCGGATTACAGATAAACTACCTAAATACAAGAAATATCCCTAATGAAATGAAAAAAATTATTATAGTTATAGCCTTATTATTCTCTTTATTGTCACCAGCGTATTCAGCTTGTGATGACCCATTAGCTGATGGTGTAGATTATTCAAAATGTAGATTTTCAGATGGTCAAGACTTACAAGGAAGTTATCTTCCAAATTCCAATTTGTCATTTACAAGTTTTATTCAAGTAAATTTTGATAAAAGTATAATGATGAATTCAAATTTATCATTTGGAACATTTCCAGAGTCTACTTTTTATAGAGCTAATTTATATGAATCTGTGATGATTGGAGCTAATTTTGAAAAAACTAATTTTACAGGAGCAAATTTAACTAAAGCAGATTTGATGGGTTCCACTTTAATTGAGGCTAATTTTCAAAACGCAAATCTAATGGAAGCAAATTTAACATCTGCAAACTTAATTAATGCAAATTTAGAAGGTGCAAATCTAATAGGAGCAAATTGGACAGACGGTGAAAAATGTGGGGCAGGCTCAATTGGTGAATGTAAAAAATAATGTCTAATTTAAATAAAACTGACGATGTTATCTTTAATTTTTTTAAACAAATTTGTGATGAAAAAGATGATAATAAGTGTGTTAAACTTGGACAAGATTGGATTACAGCCATGGAAAACAATCTGGATAATATGGAGTCTCAATTAGAAGAAGCGGATAAAATAAAACACAAAGAAGATATTAAAAATAATAGAGATCATTTAAATAGTTTGAAAAATAAATCATCTTCTGAATGGAGAGAATATGCTACGCAATGTATGATAGAAATAATGGAAAATAAGAGAACATGAGTAATCAAGAAAAAGTTTTTATAATGATATGTATTTCATTAATAATTTTCACATTGTATTATCTTATTGAAAAACATTTAATTTAATCTAATATTTATGTAAGGGGTGTCATAAAAGACTGAGATTATACCCTAAGAACCTGTCCGGTAATTCAGAAAGGGATAAAATGAACAATTATTTACTAAGTCAATCAAGCTCACTTTTATTAGTTATATCAATTAGTTTAATCTTTATTTTTTTAGGATTATTTTATTCAAAACAATTCAAAGGCTTGTCAAATTACTTAACTGCTAACAGAAATATAGATTCGTTTTCTCTAACATTAAGCTTGGTTGCCTCTGCCTTAGGAGCTTGGATTTTATTTGGTCCTGCCTCAGCAGCTACATGGGGTGGTATGGGTGCTGTGATTGGTTATGCTTTAGGAACTGCTTTTCCTATGATTGCTTTTATATTTCTTGGAAAAAAAATTAGGAAAGATTTTAAAAAAGGATCAACCTTAATTGAATTTGTGAGAAAAAAATTTGGTAATAGTTTATTTAAATTAGTACTATTAATGAGTATTTTTTATATGTTTATATTTTTATGTGCAGAGCTTACAGCTGTTGCTTTTTTAATAAATTATATTTCAGGAACAGAATTATGGATTACATCTTTGATAATTATTATATCAACATTAACCTATACTCTCTATGGAGGTTTAAGAGCCTCAATTTTTACTGATAATATTCAAATGATCGTAATTATTGTTTTGCTTATTGTTTCTTTTAATTACATACTAAATTTAAATTCTGACCAATTCTCTTTAACTTTTATAAAGGAAAAAAATCCTCATTTAGTTAGCTCGGGTTATATACCTAGCTATACAGCTGGATTAACTTTTTTTGTTGCAGTAGCAGCAACAAATTTGTTTCATCAGGGAAATTGGCAAAGAGTATATGCTGCAAAAAACTATGAGACTTTAAAAACAAGTCTTTTAGTTTCTTTTTTTATTATAGTGCCGATTGTTTTTCTCATGGGTTTTTCAGGTTTAGTCGCTGTTTCAATAGATTCAAAAATTATTCCAGATTTAGGTTTTTTTACACTCATATTAGATGAAAATACAAAATACATTTCTTTATTAATTATAGTCTTAGCTTTAGCTTTAACTATTTCTACAGTTGATACTTTAATTAATGCAATCTCAAGTTTGATAGTAGTCGATGGAAGAGCTACTTTTAATTTAGATAAGAAAACTGATTATTTAAAATTATCTAAATATATAATTATTATATTATCTTTAATTGCTTTTTTTGTTGCCTCTAAAGGATTTAGTATCTTATATTTATTTTTATTAGCTGATTTATTTTGCTGTGCATTCGTGATCACTATTTTTTATAGTTTTTACAATAAAAAATTAAATGAAACACACGCTTACAAAGCCATAATTATTGGTTTAATTGGAGGTTTTTTGTTATTCCCATCTCCAGATTTTTCAAAAAGTTTATTAGTTGGTGTATTATTCTCAAAAGATTTATTTAATCCAATTATATCACAATCTTTATTATTTTTATCATTTATGATTGCAACACTAGTTCCAATAATTTTTTTAAGATCAAAATAGCTTATACTGGGTTGAATCAAAATTCTATTTAAAATATAAATTTATATATCATAAAAAAAATGCCCAAATTAATTAAATACTACGTACATCTTGTTGATATGATTTGTGAGAAAGTTGGGCGTTTTGTAATGTATTGGGTTTTTTTTATGATGTTTTTACTAATCTTGTCATTTGTAACTAGAAATATTATCAACTTTCCTCTGATGTGGATAATTGAAATGGCACAATTTACCATAACAGCGTACTACCTTTTAGGTGGTGGATATTCCATGATAACAGATGATCATGTGAGAATGGATTTATTTTATGGTAGATTGAAAAAAAGAGGAAAAGCTATTATGGATGTCTGTACGAGTGGCTTTTTAATTTTTTATCTAGCGATACTTTTTTTTGGTTCAATAACAAGTCTTCAATATACTATTAAAACAAAACAAAAGCTATTCACTGCCTGGGCACCCTATGTATGGCCAATAAAGACATTAATGTTAATTGGAATATTATTAATGTTACTTCAAGCTTTTTCAACTTTATTTAAGGATATAGCAAAAATAAGGAATAAAAAAATTTAAATGTTAGCACAATACTTAAGTTATGAATTCATTGCATTGTTTATGTTTATAACAATGTTAACTATGATGTTTACTGGCCAAAGAGTTTTTGGTGCTATTGGTTTTGTAGCTACAGCATCAGCATTATTAATTTGGGGAGATGGCTCTATAGAGATGCCTTACACAGCTACTTGGAAACTTTTCAAGTGGTATCCAATGTTAACTTTGCCATTATTTATTTATATGGGATTCATGATTTCAGAGTCTGGAATAGCAAATGATTTATATAAAATGTTTCATGTTTTGATGGGAGGATTAAAGGGTGGATTAGCCATTGGAACAATGTTTATGATGGTTGCCATTTCTGCAATGAACGGCTTGAGTGTTGCGGGTATGGCGATAGGAGCAACGATTGCTCTTCCAGAAATGTTAAAACGAAAATACGATAAGCGAATGATTACAGGTGTTGTTCAGGCAGGAAGTTCATTGGGAATTTTAATACCTCCTAGTGTTGTTATGGTTTTATATGGCATGATTGCAAGGCAACCAGTTAGTAAATTATGGATGGCTGGTTTGTTGCCTGGGATGCTAATGGCTACACTATTTATTCTTTATATATACATTAGATGTAGACTTCAGCCAGAGCTTGGTCCGGTTTTGCCTAAAAAAGAAAGAGATATTCCTTTAATAGAAAAATTGAAGTTACTTAAAGCTGGAATTATTCCTTTTGTAATTTTCTTTTTGATGACAGGTCTATTTTTGATGGGAATAGCTAGTTTAGTTGAGTGTTCAGCTGTTGGAGCATTTTTAGCAACATTAGCAGCCATTTACAAAAGAAGATTTAACAAACAAGTCCTTGAAAATACTTTAAAGAAAACTTTAGGTGTTTCTTGTATGTTTATGTGGATAATTTTAGCTGCTTTATGTTTTGGTGCAGTTTTTGATGGTTTGGGCGCTGGTAAGGCTATCGAAACACTATTTATTGAAAAATGGAATTTGTCACCATGGGGAGTACTAATTATGATGCAACTCTCGTACATTATAATGGGAATGTTTTTAGATGATACGGCAATGCTTGTAATTGTTGCGCCTCTTTATGTTCCTTTAATTATTGCTCTAGGTTTTGATCCGATATGGTATGGCGTTCTTTACACTATTACTTGTCAAATAGCTTATATGACTCCTCCATTTGGTTATAATTTATTTTTAATGAGAGCTATGGCTCCAAAAGAAATTACATTGATAGATATTTATCGGTCAATAATTCCATTTGTTTTAGTAATGGTATTTGGACTTGCAATCGTAATGATTTTTCCTGAGATAGCCACTTACTTACCTGAAAAGTATCTATCAAGATAATTTTTCAACCTCAAGTTTAAATATATGTAAATTTTCTGCACTATAATTGTTTTTTAAAAGTTTAACCTCAATCGTAATTGTTATAAGCTTTTTAAAAAATGAAAGGGAGGGAAAACTTGTGAAAAAAGAGAAAAAAATAATCACGAGCAAACGACGTTCGTTTATAAAAAAAGCTGGACTACTTACACTTGGTGCAGCTGGTGCGGCGACGGTTAAGGCTCCATATGTTTATGCAGCCTCAAACCCGATTAAATGGAGACTTCAAACTTATTCTGGAGCTCCTTTAGGTGCCCACGTAATTAAACCTCAAATTGAGGCGTTCAACAAAGCAGCGTATGGTGAAATGGAAATTGAACTTTATTATGCTGATCAACTAGTTCCAACTGATGAGCTTTTCAGAGCTATGCAAGCAGGAACAATTGATGCTGTACAAAGTGATGATGCAACGATGGGTTCACCGGTAGATATTCAAGTATTTGGTGGATATTTTCCATTTGCAACAAGATACAGTTTGGATGTTCCATCATTATTTAAATATTACGGTTTAAATGAAATTTGGGACGAAGCTTACAGTGAAGTAGATGGAGTTCAGTGGCTCAGCACTAGTGCTTGGGATCCATGTCATTTATTTACAGTAAATAAAAAAATAACAAAACTTTCTGACATGAAGGGATTACGTGTTTTTGGTGTTCCAACAGCAGGTAAATTCTTAGCAAGATACGGGTTAATTCCTGTAATTGTGCCATGGGATGATGTTGAAGTAGCTATGCAAACCGGTGAACTTGATGGTGTATGCTGGTGTGGATTTACGGAAGCTTATGAAGTTGGTTGGGCTGATATTTGTAAATATGCACTTACTAATTCAGTGACTGGTGCATGGTTTGGATCTTATTTTGCTAATCAAAAGAGCTGGGATAAGTTAAGTCCAAAACTTCAAGCATTATATAGAATGTCTATTAATGACTCTCATTATTATAGACAAGTATGGTACTGGGGAGGAGAGGCTAATCTACGTGTTAACGGTAAGAAGATGGAATTAACTAGCTTACCAGCTAACGAGTGGAGTAAAGTTGTTGAGGACTCAAAAGAGTTCTGGGACGAAACTTCTAAAATTAGTCCACGTGCTAAAAAAGTTGTTGATGCATTCAAGTTATATGCTCAGACAATGGAAAAAGCAGGATATCCTTACAGATAAAAAGAGTATTTTAGGCGCCTTTCTAAAAGGCGCCTGAATTATTAATTAAGGTTTAGCGGTTAAACCACCATCTACTACAATTTCTGTGCCAGTAATATAATTAGCCTCATCGCTAAGTAAAAATACACAGGTATTTGATATATCAGATGGCTTTCCAACTCTATTTAAAGGTATAAATTTTTCTAAGTTCTTTTTCGCGTTTGGATTTTTTTTCCATCTTATTTGCATTCCTGTTTCAATTGGACCAGGTAAAATTATATTTGATCTTATATTATGTGAAGCAAATTGGATTGCTAAAGATTTAGAAAGTCTAATCATTGCAGCTTTAGATGCTCCGTAGGCATCTTGAGGTTTGTCATCACCAGATAAAGCATCAATTGAAGAAATATGAACCATTGATCCAAATTTATTTTTTTTCATAAGTGGCACAATTATTTTTGATAAATACATCATTGATTTGAGATTAATTTCAAAGACCTCATCCCATATCATTGGTTTAATATCGATTGCGGAAACATCTTTATTAAACCATAGTACTCCTGTTGTATTAATCAAATAATCAATTCTTTTATTTTTTTTATAAAAAAGATCAATTTTAGATTTTAGACTTTTTAAATTTTTAACATCAGCTTTTTTAAAAATACAATTTTGATTTTTTTCTAAAAAAGATTTTTCTGGAGCCTTTATATCTATCATTAAAACTAAAATTCCATTTTCTGAAAGTGTTTTTGAAATTTCTAAACCCATGCCACCACTAGCTCCGGTAACTACAGCACTTTTTCCTTTGAAATTTAGTATCATTTATTGTTTTTTTCTTAAATGAAAGCTTTTTGGAGAAGTTAATTTTTCATAAGCTATCTCAGATAGAGAACATCCTTTTCCAGTTTCTTTAACACCGGTCCATGATAGTGCAGGATCTAAATAATCACATCTGTTCATAAAGAATGTACCTGTTTGGACTTGATTACCAATTTTTTCTGCAACTTCTATATCATTTGTCCATATAGATGCTGTTAGTCCATATGGACTATCATTCATTAATTTAACTGCTTCGTCCTCATTTTTTACTTTCATTATTCCTACACACGGACCGAATGTTTCTTCAGTCATAAAATCCATATCGTGGTTAACATTTGTTAAGACTTGAGGAATTAAATAATTTTTATGCTGATTAGGAAATTTGAACTTATTTTCATCAATCATTTTTTTTGCACCTTTGCTTACAGCCTTATCCATTTGATTTATTATGAATTCAGCAGCTGACAATTTAACAACTGGTCCTAAATTGTTTTCTTTTTCCAAGGGGTTACCAAGTTTATAATTATAAGAAAGGGCAATAAATTTTTCTAAAAAACTATCATAAATTTTTTCATCAACATAAATTCTTTCAATTCCACAACATGATTGCCCAGAATTAAAAAAGGACCCATCAACTAAGTTCTCAACCGTTTTATCTAAGTCACAATCATGTCTTGCATAAGCAGGATCTTTGCCTCCTAATTCTAGTGCCATATCTATGAATTTTGTATGTGTAGCTTTTTGAACATCATAACCAGCTTTAACGGAGCCAGTAAATGAAACAAAATTTACTCTTTTATCTGAAACTACCTTAAGTCCATCTTTATGATTTAGATGAAGATAATTGAATACATCTTTAGGCAGAGTTTTTTGTGCTGATTGATAAAGTTGTTCTGCACATAATGGAGTCTGTGCAGAATGTTTTAATATAACTGAATTTCCAGCAGCTAGCGCTGGAATAATTGAATTTACAGCTGTTAGATATGGATAATTCCATGGAGCAATAACAAATACAACTCCTAAAGCTCTTCTTCTAATAAAACTTTTAAAATTACTATCTTTTGTAACGTCAATATCTGATAATTTTTGTTCTGCAATTGAAAGCATATAATCTGCTCTCTCTTTAAATCCTTTTAGCTCACCAGCAGCTTGTGATATGGGCCTTCCTATTTGTCTACTTAATTCTTCTGAAATTAAATTTTCCTTTGATAAAAAATCCTCAACAAATTTTTTTAACAAATTTACTCTTTCTTTTACGCCTAGGTAATACCAGTCTACCTGAGCTTTAGTTGAGTTATTTATTGTGGCTTCAATCTTATCCGAGTCATATTCTCTTTCGATATAGACCGTATTATCTATAGGTGTAATTGTTTGTTGCATAAAAAAACTTGATTAAATTACTTTTTTAAAGTGATATATATAACATCAAATTAACAAACACTAAATAAGAACATGCAAAAATATAATTGGAATTACCCTACAACAATGTGGGTTGGTGAGAATAGAATTAAGGATCTGGGTGCAGCCTGCAAAAGTCTCAATATAAAAAAACCTTTACTAGTTACTGATAAAGGTTTAGCTGACTCAGATATAGTTAAAAATTCTTTAAATGATTTAAAGAAAGAAGGTTTTTTAGTTGAATTATACTCAAATGTTGTTGGCAATCCAACAGGTAACAATGTTGAAGAAGGTGTTTCTAGTTATAAGAAAAATAATTGTGATGGTGTTGTTGCTTTTGGCGGAGGTAGTGGGCTAGATGTTGGAAAAGCGATTGCATTTATGTCCGGTCAATCATTACCCATATGGGACTTTGAAGATGTTGGGGATAATTGGACTAAAGCAAATTCTGAAAAAATAGCTCCAATAATCGCAGTTCCAACAACAGCAGGAACTGGTTCTGAAACTGGTAGAGCTTCGGTAATTTTAAATGAAGAAACTGGTGTTAAGAAAATTATTTTTCATCCAAAATTCTTACCATCTATTGTTATCTTAGATCCATATTTAACTGTAGGCCTACCTGAAAAAATTACTGCAGCAACAGGTATGGATGCATTGGCTCATAATCTTGAAGCATTTTGTGCTCCAGGTTTTCATCCGATGGCAGATGGAATAGCACTTGAAGGTATGAGATTAATTAATAAATGGTTACTAGTTGCGGTTAAAGATGGAAGTAATATTGAAGCAAGAATGAATATGCTTACTGCAGCAAGTATGGGTTCAACCGCTTTTCAAAAAGGCTTAGGTGCTATTCATTCTTTAAGTCATCCAGTAAATGCATTAAATAATGTTCATCATGGGCTTTCAAACGCAATATTTATGCCATATGTTTTGACGTTTAATCGAGATACAATCGAAAACAAGATAATAAAGATTTGTGATTATCTAGAATTTAAAAATAAATCTTTTGATGAATTTATTAATTGGACTTTAAAGTTAAGAGATGATCTTAATATTCCACATAAACTTTCAGAAGTAATAGAAGAAAAAGATTTTGATATTGAACGCTTATCTAAAATGGCTTTAGAGGATCCCTCAACAGGTGGAAACCCAAAAAAGTTAACCGTAGAAGATATGAAAATTATGTATGAAAATAGTATGTCAGGAAAACTATTTCAATAATTTCAGTGAAAGATTTAAATATTTTAATTGTAGAGGGTAATGTTGAGCAAGACTCAAAGATTTTCATTGAGGCTGCTGGCTCAAAAGTTTCAGAAAATTTAAAAAATGTATTTTTAAAATTTGAACCACAAGCAAATATAGAAATCATTCATCCTGGTAAAATTGAAGAAACATCTGTAGCTAAACAAAAAATACAATCTTATGATGGAATAGCTTTTACCGGTGGAGCAATGAGATTAAATGACATGACTGAGGAAATTAAAAAGCATATCCAATTTGCAAAAGATTGCTTAGAGAGCGGAAAAAAAATATTGGCAATTTGCTGGGGATTGCAAGTTTGTGCTGTTGCCTCAGGTGGTAAAGTTAATAAAGGTAGCAAGGGTGCACATATGGGTATAGCAACTTCAGTGAAAATAAACGATTCAGGTATGAAACACCCACTCTATAAAAATAAAAAACTGAAATTTAACACGCCGGCATTTAATTTTGACGAAGTTTGTGAAGTTCCACCAAATTCAGTTATTCTCTCAAGTAATGCAACCAATGATGTTATGGGATTAGCCATCAAGTATAAAGACAGTGAAGTTTGGGGGATGCAATATCATTCAGATTATGAATACAAACAAACTATTAATCTTACAAATTTAAGGAAAGAAAAATTACTTAGTAATAATTATTTTCAAAGTGAGCAAGATTTTTCAAAACATATTTCTTTTGTTAAAGAAGAAGAAGAAAAATTAGATTTTGAAAACAAAACCTTAGAAATTAGAAATTGGTTGGAATTTCTTAAAAAAGAATAGATAATAATTCGTTGTATAAAATTTTATAACAACTATATAACCATAAATGTCAAATATTGAGATTTCAATTAACAATCTATCAAAAACCTACAATAATGGTTTCAATGCATTAAAAAAGATTAATCTTGAAATAAAGAAAGGTGAAATTTTTGCAATGCTTGGTCCAAATGGAGCGGGCAAAACAACTCTGATAAGTATAATTTGTGGAATTGTAAAACCATCATTAGGAAAAGTTACAGTAGATGGATATGATATTATCGATGATTATAGAGAGACTAGGTCAAGAATAGGTCTAGTACCACAAGAATTAACTTTAGAACAATTCGAAACAGTCTTCAACAATGTATCTTATTCAAGAGGTCTTTATGGAAAAAAACCAAACCCTGCACATATCGAAAAAATTCTTAAACAATTAAGTTTATGGGACAAGAAAGATCAAAGACTTAGACAATTATCTGGTGGAATGAAAAGAAGAGTGTTAATAGCCAAAGCTCTCTCTCATGAACCATCAATTTTATTTTTAGATGAACCGACAGCTGGAGTGGATGTTGAGTTAAGACAAGATATGTGGAAGGTTGTTGAAGAACTAAGAAAAACTGGAGTAACCATCATTTTAACTACACATTATATCGAAGAAGCAGAGGCCATTGCAGATAGAGTAGGCGTTATCAATCAAGGTGAAATTATAGTTGTAGATCAAACAAAAGAATTACTTAAAAAAATGGGACACAAAAAACTAACTGTTGAACTTCAAGAAAAAATTAATGATATCCCTAATTCATTAAAAAAATATAATTTAACAATGATAAATGATAATATGGGATTTGATTACACATACAATGTTCAGGCTAAACAAACTGGAATTACTACTTTATTGCAAGATATAAAAGATGCAGGTTTAAAATTAAAAGATTTAAAAACTGAACAAAGTACACTTGAAAAAATTTTTGTTAGTTTAGTGAAGGAAAAAAATGAAAATTAATTTTTATGGTTTAAAAGCAATTTATCTACATGAAATGGATAGATTTAGAAGAACGCTTATGCAATCATTGTTATCTCCTGTTTTATCTACATCTTTATATTTTATAGTTTTTGGTTCAGTGATTGGTGGTTATGTTGAAAATATAGATGGTATTAGCTATGGATCTTATATAGTTCCTGGTCTATTAATGTTAACACTGTTAACACAATCTATCAGTAACACATCTTTTGGTATTTTTTTTCCAAAGTTCAATGGAACAATATATGAAATATTAGCGGCACCAATTTCTACTTTTGAAATTGTTTTAGCTTTTGTGGGATCAGGAGCAACAAAAACATTGATTGTTGGCTTGGTTATTTTTATCACTTCAACTTTTTTTGTAGATGTAGAAGTAAAATATCCACTATTAATGTTATTTTTATTATTATTAGTTGCTTTTACATTTGCTTTATTTGGTTTTTTAATAGGTTTAATGAGTTCTAATTTTGAACAAATGTCGATAATACCTACATTAGTTATTACTCCGATGGTTTTTTTAGGAGGAAGTTTGTATTCTTTAGATATGTTGCCACCATTTTGGCAAACAATAACTTATTTTAATCCGGTAGTTTACCTGATTAATGGACTGAGATTTTCGTTTTATGGAGTTTCTGATTTTAATATTTGGATTAGTATTAGTTCAATGGTTGGATTTTTGTTTATTTGTGTAACAGTTGTAAGCGTCCTGTTAAAAAAAGGGTATAATATAAAGAATTAAAAAAAAGGCTCATAAAAAGTTATGAGCCTTTAAAAACTTGAAAGGGGAAAATAAAGTTTTTTAAAACTGTTCTTCTTCGGTAGATCCCGACATTGCTGTCGTAGAACTCTTACCGCTACTAATTGTATTAGAAACTGCATCAAAATAAGAAGTCCCAACTTCTCTTTGATGTTTTACACTTGTATAGCCATCTTTTTCTCTTGCAAACTCTTGCTGTTGAATTCTAGAGTAAGCAGTCATACCTTCAGTTTTATATTTTTCTGCTAATTCAAATATTGCAATATTTTGAGTATGAAAACCAGCAAGAGTAATAAACTGAAATTTGTATCCCATTTTACCAATTTCTTGTTGGAATGTTGCAATCTCCGCATCTGATAAATGTTTCTTCCAATTAAAAGATGGAGAACAATTGTATGCTAATAATTTACCTGGATATTTTGCGTGAATTGCATCAGCAAATTTTTTAGCTTCCTCTAAATTTGGAGTAGCTGTTTCACACCAAATTAAATCAGCGTAAGGAGCATATGCAAGTCCTCTTGATATTGCTTGATCAATACCATGTTTAACATAATAAAAACCTTCTGGAGATCTCTCACCAGTTAAAAAAGGTTTATCATTTTCATCATGATCATTTGTAATAAGTTTTGCAGCATTTGCATCTGTTCTTGCTAGAATAATTAATGGTACATCAGCAATATCAGCTGCTAACCTTGCAGCTTTTAAATTTTTAACCATAGTTCCCGTTGGAACTAATACTTTACCACCCATGTGACCACATTTTTTTTCACTTGCTAATTGATCTTCAAAGTGAACACCCGCGGCACCCGCTTTTATA
>MDSZ01017445.1_pt1 | contig 14456 bp, 3 predicted proteins | sample 811201 | NCBI WGS metagenome assembly MDSZ01 (sample SAMN05326647, study PRJNA326480) | marine metagenome | isolation source: seawater | place: Indian Ocean: North | collected 2010
ACTAAGACTATAGTTTCGCCATTGCCAACGCCGCCTGCATCTGAAACAGTAAGTGTACATGTCGCAGCTACTGGTAGTGATTGAGATATAGCAGTGTTACCTGGAAAGCCACCTGTAACTTGTGTAAACTTGACTTTATTGCCATCTACTGAAGTGGTAATTCTTCCCGCAAAATGAGTTAATACACTAGCAGTGAAATTTGCTATGGTTTGCGCAACGTGACCATCTACTCCACCTCTGGATCCGGTCAGGACGTAGACAGTATTATCGGCACTTGAACCTGTTGAATTTGTGTGTGTAAACATAAACCTTCTGTAATCGCCGTCGTATGAATGTATTCTTACAAAGCTGTTTTGCGCCGGTACTACGGTTGAATGAAATGTAAGACCGCCAGACGCCGCGGTTGTGGTTGCCTTATATCCCTTTATCCACTCTTCTACAAGGCCGGTGGCATCAATTTTTATATCTTGTGTGGGTGAAGTAAAACTTTGAGTATAGTGCAACGGAATACTTGTGTAAGATACCAATTCAGTATTTACAAAATCGCTTCCTGTGTTATGCCAAACTAGTCCCTGGCTTCTAGATAGCCAGTTACTTGCGCCACCGTCTCTGTACTGCTCCATATCTAAGCCAGAGCCTTCGTCCCATGGTTGCAATACTGCATGCGCCGAAAGGTCGTATATTTCGGGTGTCGTTTGACCATGTTCGGCGTTTCCTATACGAATTATGAAATTTACACTTCCAGATTCTGGAATTTTATCTGTATCTCTATCTGCCGAAATTTCACTTATTGGAAATTCAACAAGGACTCTGCTTTTTTCTATTGATGCAGAATTTGCTTGTCCGAAAATAGAAAATATCTCCAGTATGTCAGAGCTACCCATATTTGACACTTTAGCACTAGATGATAAGTTTTCCTTAAGTGCTGTTGATATTACATTATCTTTGGTTGCAGTATACTTTTTTATAGCCATTATCTAACCGTTCCTGTTATATCTGATCTAAATTTTAGTTGCCATACACAGTCGTGCGGTATATAAACAACTCTACCTTCTGGTGAAGTATTTGATGGAATGTCGTAGAAAAAACTACTATGATTTGCATCTGACTTAGAAGTTATCTTCACATTTATGACATCTAAAACTTCGTCAACCTCTTTCAATATTTTAAATATCTCAGACAAATAAAAAGGCTCACCAATCTGCGGTTTTGTTTCTGTTAGTTGTCTAAAAATTTCTTCTTTTGCAAGATTGAACACAAAATTTTTACTTATATTATCGTTTGCTAAGATTTCAAATTCTATTCCCAAATCAATTACAGTTGCATCCAATATGTCTAAACTATCATTTACCATCCTGACCGAGTTCAGCCATGTCTTTAAATTTCTTTTTAGAGCTGCGGAAGAAGCCTCGAAGGTACCTACACTAGATTCCGATATAATATACAAGTTCATGTTTCTAGTCAGGTCGTTATCATCTCTATGTATTGCTGCTCTCTTAACAGACCCAAATTGAGCAGGCATTGCATATACTGATGCAATATAATCCTGTACTGTTACAGCTCGACCTTGAGTGGCAAACACTGCTGCGGCCCGGTGCTTTATTTCTTCAGTAGTTGGAGAAGAAATATCTCCGTTTATGGGCTCTTCATTGTACACTTGAGTATTATTTAGTATATAATTTATTTTTGAAGTCTGCAAGTTTTGTATATTTCTAAAATCTATAATAGCATTTTCAACATTTACTACTGTTCCAGCCGCGGTGTTTACATTATCTAGAGAATTCGCACGATAATTTATTGTTAGTGTTGTGTTTACTGGGGCAACTCCAAGCTTTTCTGTTGTCATCAGTTTGCTAGGATCAAATGTTTTGTCTGAAATATAGTTTTTGCCGGTTACTTTTAATGCTACTTCGCTGGGGTCTGCTAGCTTATTTCTTTTTATTTCTTGTTCCGAGCCGAAACCAAAAACTACATATGTTTTTTGCCCATCTCTTTCTACAATAAATCTTCTAGGCACTGGATACGCCTTCATAATAGAAGGTGCCTTATTGTCAGGTGATGAGTCTACAGTGTTTATTATTGACCGGTAAACAACATTTTGTGATAAAAAATCAACTTCGTAATATTCATTACCATTTGAATCTAATATTGACATTATTTCAGTTACGTTGTTGCCTGGTATTTCGATTTTTCTAAATCTTTTGAAATCATCAATTTTTATAACTGTTTGCAGTTCTTGCCCCGATACAACCTGGGCCTTGACCTTTATAATATAATATGTTGTGCGCGAACCATCAGAAGACACTTCACTCCCAATTACCTCAACATCTTCTGCAAAAAATTCTACGTCTTCATTCAAAGTAAACAAATTTCCTGTAGTTGTAGAAAACGTAGAACCTTTTCTCATTTTTGGCAAGTAGGACAAATCAGGCCCGACATTGATTGAGTCGGCTGGAACTGGCATGTATATATCAACAACACCTACTGAGCTTTTGATTGGAGTATGCTTGTATCCTAATTGCTTTGCATGCATAAGTACATTGTCATACTCAAGGCTAGTTTTCATAAAAGATTCGTTAGCATTATAGTCCAGATAAAATGATAAATTATCTCCAACATAAGATACTAAATCTAATACTAAAGAACCAAAAGAAGCTTCATTAAAATCCTTATATGTATCTGGGTAATATCTTTTCGCATAATTTACTAAATCTGTCTTGATGCGATCAAAATCTCTACTTGTATAATCAACTGGTACTATCTTCTTTGCCATAATTCATTACCCCACGTCCATATGTGGTGTTTCTCCTACATTTAAAATAATTAGATCCTGTTCGGATATTGGTATTATATTGTACTTAATAACTAATTTCACCTCATTAGAATCTATCAAGTTGTTGCCATATGCATCTTTATCAACAAACTCGCTACTAACTTGAACAAACGGTAAATACTTTTCAAACTGTTGTCTTATTCTTTCATGAATTGCAAGCAAATCATCTGAGGGATAGTTTTCAAACAAAAACCTTCTGATACCCACACCAAGTTCAGGATTTCCAGGCCATTCTCCAGGCGAAACATTTAAGATTGTCATAATGTTTTGTTTTACTGTTTCCTTTAAACTTGTTATGGACTCATATGGACCAACAAGATCTGAATATTTTAAAGGATACTTTGGCTGATACATAATAAACCTCTCAAAATGTAATTAGTGTGTCACTCCACTTCTTCTGGGCAATTGTCTATATTAGTACTATTTGGATGTTGAACACCCTCTTCCTCATAAACACAATCCATTTTCTTTCTTCGATCTTCTGACAACACGGGAGTGGAAAGTGCTAAAAGTGTAAACAGCGACACAGGTTGTCCATATCTACCATTTTCACCAATCGCGAATTTATTTTGATAATCTTGCCATCTTTCACTAGGCTTTACATCAACATTTTTACACGGAATTTGAAATGCATAGTTTGGATCTAATAAAGGTAAATTACCGCCTATAATGTATGATATTAGTTTATCAACACTTTTGATCATCGGATTATGATCAAAACTAAAAGGTAATAGTTTGTATATGGAGTATATCATATCGACTGGAAATGCCACATTTACGGGTGCATATGTACCTTTTTTACCTGGATCTCGTATACCTAAGGGTGTCTTATCGTTTGCAGAAAATGGTGTAATGATTTGGCCCTTATCCATGTCGCCAGTCCACGCAAAGCCATCAAGTTGACAATTTAGCCAGTGACTTTTTATTTCTTTATACGCTGGATCTAGTTGGTTTGCAATACCCCTAAGAACTAATGATGGAAATTTCTTTATCATTTCTTCTATCATTTCTTTTATAGCTTCTAAAAATTTCTTCATATCTGGTGCGGAAAAGCAATCATCTAAACCATCATCTCCAATTGAATTATCTATCATATTTCTTAGTTCTGCTGCTGTAAAAGTTTTACCAAATTTATCATCTATCTTGCCTTGATACGCAGTACCCGATGTCATTAGTGAAAAAATTGAAGCCATAAGATTTCTAGTTGGTACCAATACTGTAGGCATAGTATTATAACCAGCTAGCATAGAAGTACTGTGCGCTGTCATAATTGAAGCATATAATTTATCTGGAAAGCACAATTTATTATAAACCTTAAACTCTTCCTTTTGTGTCAAAGCGGCTTTCAAAAACGGGTCCATGCCTTGAAAGACATCTTCAAAATCATCCCCAAGAGACCAGCATGTAAACGATTCTATTTTTGTTTCGTGCGATGCCAATTCATTACAGAATATATAATTCTGACCAGTTCTAGCAACGCGGGCCCGGCGGCCGCGTGCGGTACGGATTGACCGGCCGCCAGTGGTACCGGCATGCATCAGTCCTAAGCGCTCTTCTTTTTGAAACTCATTTATTTCCGCGAATTCTTTCATTTTGTTTATATATTGATCATTCCATTCAGATGAATCCATTGACGCTGCATTTGTGTTGTGAACAAGCCTCATTCCTGCAAAAATTTCACTGTTCCTTATAACGTTCAAATTAACATTTATTAATTCTCCACTTTCATCGGTAACTGCGTGAGCTGTTAGTATGTCCATAATATCATCATAAACATCTATTCCTTCCGGGCCCATGGCTGCAAGATAGTTTTGTGATACCGTAGCTGCGGCATCTCTATAGTGTTGTAGGTTTGAAAACACGTCATTGCACCATTGTGATCGTTCAGCAGCTGTTAAATTTGTAGAGCCCGGGACTTTGGAAAATAAGCCAGTCGTTTCAATTCCATTGCGCATATTGTAAAAATCACCCAATATAGCATAACCACCATAGCCCGAAAGACCGGTAAACAAATTTGTATGTCCTCTATAGGTAAATGCCTCTTCACCTACTGAAACTGGATTTAAATCTTTAGTGTAATACATAAACTGTTTTTGTTGATAGAAAGATTTAAGAGCTTCTACCTCTTCCCTAAAATCGTACTCAAAATCAGGCTGATAATATTCTCCTGGATTCGCTTTTACTTTTTGTAACATGGAATTAACTTGTATCTGTATTCTAAAGCGTCTATTAAAATGAAGATGTGTCCCGTTTATTAAACGGTTTGTTTCCCCCAGCTCAGTTGCAACCACATTGTTGTTTCCAATAAATTGTTCTTGGTATTGCTTATTCTCTGTATAATTAAAGCCAAATAAATTAACTAAAGCGCGTGCCTGACGATCACAAAATTCTCCAAACACTTTCTCTCTGTCCGACTGACTCAGGAGAACTGCAACTATACCTTCTGGGTTGTCCATAATATCTTCAGGCTCTTCTGCCTCTATGAATTGTTCAATCCTTAAATTACCTAGGCCGGATTCATCGCGGTCTATAGAATTAAAAGCTTTTCTATTTGTATCCTTTAGAATCATGGCCATTACTTGCCAGTCCCACGTTCTGTGATCCCTATAAAAAAATCCTGCCCCGACAGTGAATGAACTTTCTTGTATTGGCAACTGATGTACAGTTTTCCCATCAGCTACAAAATATGGCTGTATAATTGGAGATCCATTTTCTGAAACCGACATAAGTTGATAAGTAGGGGTTCTTGAAAAGTTTTGTAAATCAGCATCAGAATATGCATCCGTATTATATGTATCACCCCAAAATGCATCTGATCTTCTAGCCATGTAATGATTCAATAAATTTGATAAGGATATAGCTTGCAACAACCTACTGTTGTCGCTTGAATTTGGGTCTCCTATGCTACCTAACCAAGAACCATGAGCCTGGAATTGCTTCTGTCGGTAGCACTGAAGAATGTGTCTCTTTTCTTCTGCATTGAGATTTCCAAGATTTGCACCATTAAAATAGTCTTGGAGACATCTTTCAGTAAAGTGATCAATACCCAGTCTGGTAGGGTAAGTCGTGACCCCGCGGGTCGTGTCGGTCTGATACGTCATATTCAGAAAATTGTTGGTGGTACCTTCTTCATATTCTGACCTCTTTACCATATAACCGCGGTCTGTGGCGAATAATTTATCTAAGTCTGCTTGATCATCAGAAAAATTTCCAGTTTTGTTTGCGGCTTCTAATTGGGCAGCTGCACTGTATAATTTTGATATAGATAAGAAATCGGGCCTATTATTATTAGTTTCTGCTGCATTTTTTGCGGTTGGGGTCCTGTTCCACATTGGGAAACTAGGGCAGTTGTCCACTACAGTTTGATATATTGTTTGTTTTGTAACATCAACCGGACGCTCCTGGCCAGCATTAGCTAATATAGCATCATAAGCATCTTCTAAACTTGTCATATAACTTGTAATATTATCAGAAAAAGCCTTTCTTAGATATTCTAATCTTTTATTAGCGGTTGATGATTTTTTAAAATTTAAAATTTCTGGTATTAAGACTTTTGCAAAAGTTGATCGATCTGTATTTGAATCAGCTCCTTCAGTATATACATTAGTTACAAGGACCCTTATAGGTACCTTGTATTCATTTCTGTATAGTTTTGTTCCAAGCCTATAGGCATCACTTGCCTGATGATTAACTTGAAAAATACCATTTGCATCTTTCTTTATCTTAAACGGCGCATTATTGAAATAAGTGCCCTTTGTCATAGTGTTTGGCGAAACTTCGGATCCGGCAAAAGTCTGATACTCAACATCTTCCACTGGTGGGTGGTAACCAAAAGTCGAGGCTAACCTTGGTGTGCCGGCGCTTTTAGAAAGACCGGCTCTGCGTACTCCAAAGCCATCAACAAAACAAAATGTATGATTAGGACCTATACCGGCGCTGCCGTTAGTGTTTACTTTATCGTGGTAACTGTCTGCATATTTATTTGGAAAATAATCAAATAACGCTTGCAAAAGATTAGGATTAGGTAGCAGAGTTTGCCCAAGAAGTGGATCATAAGATTCTCCCGGTTTGTCAAATTTAGGAGATACGTGTCCGGTCATCTCTATTACCTTTTCTTCCCAGTGTTCTACTTTTATTTCAGGATGCTGTTCCAGAAAAGCTTCAAATACATCTGATGTCACTTCTCCATAATTATTAGCAAAGAAATAGTCGGGCTCTTCATATCCTAAATAATCACCAGGCTGGTGTCTAAATATTGTATCTTCCTTGGTCCTTCTCATCCAAGGTGCCTTTGGTGCTAGAATATCATAATAATTACCATTACCCTGACCTCTAGCTTCTGTAGATTTATTGCCAGGCATTTTTCTTCTTGGTAAAGTGTATCCATGCTGTATTCTTTGACCTAAAGTTTTTCCCATATTGGCATTTCCGGGTTCGGGAAAATACTTTGATTTACCTCTTGTTATAAGGTAATTTTTTCGAAAATATTGTCCACCGTTGCTGTCGTTTTCTTTTAGAAAATCTTCTAAATCTATTTCTCCGTCAGCATTATATAGTGCATGATCTTCTGCCTCAAGATAATCTTCAGGAATAAGGTAAAATCTGGGTGCCTCGTCATAGCTATCTCCAGTTTCTTCAACATCCATAAATTGCTTAGCACCATTTTGGTTTACAACAAATCGAGATCCTTCGAATGGATCATATTCATTCTCGCCTTCACCGATCTTGAAATTCCACATTTCAGTAAAGTGGCATGGATGATATTTGTAATTAAATGAAGAGGGAGATATATAGTCCGCGCCCATATATTTACCTAACCTTATAACTTTTCTTGTTCTTTTTATTGCCCTAAATGGAAAAGATTTTAAAGCCAGGGGCTTGCCCCATGCATTAGAGTTTTCAGTATGCTGAGGGCCAATCTGCATAAAAAAGTCTGCTAAAAATCTAGCCACACTTTCATCTGGTCTTATTAGTTTCTTTATCATGTCTGCAAATTCGGGTACTGACATTAGTTCCTCAAAAGGTATTGTATCGTCAAATCTTTCTGCTAATTTTCTATCTGAATCTAAATAATCTGTTATAACTGGGAGGCCATCTCTATCAAAATTAGTTTCTCTTATTTTGTTCATTATTGGGCCTATCTTTTGTTGAGCGGCCGCCAATTGATTCTTTGAAGATTCACTTGCTTGAACCAAGGGCCCCTTTACGCGCACATATCTTTCAAGGTGTACAAAGTTATTAGCTTGACTAACAGGAAAATCTTCAACGCCTATGGATGATTTCCACATTCCATCAAACAAAGACACTTCTCCACTTTGCCTTGCGGGGTTCTCACTTGTAACGTCGACTAAAGGCAAAGAATCAATAAACCACTCTGTGTTTGATACTGTTGGATCATGGTCGTATATTTTTTTAGAAAGAGATACAAAAGTTGCAAGTTCGGATTTTATCAAGCTCCTCATGGCTTCACTTTTATTTCCAATATTGGTTATTCTAGTTAGAGTATCCTCAAATTCTATAATTTTGCTTGTAAATGCAGTGTTTCTAGAAACTTCTAGTTCTACATATTTATAGATATAATCTTCAAAAAACTGATTATCTAACAAATATTCCATATCCCAAACTGACAATGTTAGTGCACCTTTTAAAATAAACTCTAATATGCATAATCTTACAAAAGCTCTAACTACAATATTTGAAATTGCAAAATGTGTAGGCGATGGCGCGCCTGGGTCTATGTTTAAAATGTTCAAAGAGGCTCGTCCATATTCCTTTTTCAATTCAGCTTTAAAGTCAGTAAGAATAAGTTTCTTGAATGATAAATCACCTTTACCTAAAAGACCAAATTTATTACTAACACAAGTACCATTATTTTTATAAACTGGTTTTGATTCTAAAAGATCGCGCATTCTTTCTATGTAATTTGAATTATTTAAGAATCTAGATTGAGATACATAATTTCTTAATTGCTCAACGGTACCCTCTAGAGTTCTATTGTATACTGGATTATACAATATTTGAGATTTAAAAGAATTATCTCCATCAGAAATTATTCCATAATTTTCATGTATATCTGTTCCTACGTTAGAAAATGAAATATATTTTTTTGCTTTTTCAGCTAATTTGTTCATATAGAGTTCTGCAAAAGCTCTTCTTCTAGGAAATTCGTCACCCTCGATGTCTTCATCATAAGCCATTAAATTACTAGGTATTTCATCACAATAATTAAACGTCTCGTTAGAGCCCAAGAAAAAACTGTCTCCCACATTTATAGTGTAGGGTAATTTATTATTTGAAGATTTTTTATCTACAAGATTTACGTAGGTTTCAAAATCTAAGCCTTGCGGGGCCCGTAGCGATAGTGCACCTACATTTTCCATGTAATCAATAAGCTCATTAGCAGTGCCTTCTCGGGAGTTTTCCAAAGAAATATCGTAAAACTCTTTTATGATTGCGAGAAATGTTGACTTATCAACTATTCTAAAAGCTTTTTCTATATTGTTGGCTATAATGACTTGGTATTCTTGCAGTCTGTCATATATTTTTCTTTCAAGTGCTCGGGCGATTGTTTCTGTTCTTCTTGTTATTTCTCTTTCTGATAAATCGCCATCTGTTTCTCTGTCAGCGCGCTCAGTGCCGTACTGCCCTTGTGTTAGATCCACAAGACTACCAAAATTATCTGATGTTATAGCTATTGTTGTTCCAACAGTTTGTTGCAATGGTATGGGAAAAACTTCAAAATCACTTATTGCAATGCTACCATCATCTTCTGTTTCTAAAAAACCAGATGATTCGATTCGAGTTGCTAAGCCATCACGAATTTCGTCAATCCTATATACTTCTAAGTTTTGTCCTGATATAGTTGTAATTTCTATTTTTTCATAATCAGCATATAAATTTAATAATCGGACTGCAAATTCAGCCATACCCTGTTCATCGTAACCCGGATTAGGTCCTGAATCTTCCAATATCTGTGCATACCTTTTTAGGTTCCAGGCGGCACGCTGAACTTGCATAGTAGCTTGAGGATCATAGTTTGGGTCTCCAGGTTCGGCGGTAGCTGGAATGTTCAACCACAATGCAGGTGTATAATTTTTCAAAGCTGATGCATATGACATCTCTGGTGCTTCAAAAATGAGATCTGCGGTTTCAACTGCTGTTTCCAATACAGGTTCCGGAAAGCCATTCACAAGAGCGTTTGGGTTACCCGGCTGATAAATAACTTCTGGCATGATTGACTTAATTCCCTCTCCATCCCCAAGGGCTCGAAACGCGTCTAGCTTTGATTTAAAATTTTGCTCACTTATTGCTAAAGCTTGTTGTATTTCGCTGTCTTTGACGTTTTCATTTCTAAGAATTCTATTTCTTATCATTTGCAGCGGCGTTGTTATTGTATTACAGCCATATCTAGCCAGATTTTGACTTATCGTATCTAAATCTTCGCAAAATGAAGGATCTAAAAACGCTGTAAGACTACTAAAAAATGAATATATTTCATCATCATTGCTTATTGTAGATTGCAGTCCATGAAGAGAAGCTGCTCTCAATATAGACTTCATAGCTGCTTGCGGCAACGGATTACCCTGTAATAATGCACACAGTTCTCTAGGTGTAAGCAGGTTTCCCACATCGTCTAACATATTACCAGCTGAATCATATAGATCACTAGGTATCCCTAAGTCAACTAGACCATCTGCTAGAGCTTTTCTCATAGATGGAGTAGCAACATTACTTCCGGCGCCATAAAGATCTTCTATGAAATTATCTGAACAAAACGGCGTCTTAAGAATATCTAATATATTTTTTACAAACCTGCAAGCAAGACGTTGTAATATTTCCTTCATCAAATCTAATATATCCATTTCCATACCTGGAAACTTAAAAGTAGGTAATTTTGGTATGTCTGGTAACTTGAAGTTTGGCAGTTTTATATTCACAGCCGGAAGACCTAAGCACTTTAAGTACCTACACAATAAGGTGTCCCACCTAAACATTTGTATAAACTCATCTTGTATCAGTTCCCAATTACATTTTGGCCCAATCAAAGGCAGAACTTCGCCGGCCGTTGTTCTACCAAAGAAGTCATTTAGTGGATTAGGTCTGTTTTCGTCATAATTGTTTATCTGTTTTGAAAGCTTTTTTACTTCTTGTGATGCAGGTTCTAAAAAGTTATGAATTGGATTATAATAATCTTCTTGCTCAATAGCTTGCACTGCAAGGGTATGCTTCAGAATATAGGTAGCTCCAAGACCTGCAACAGATCCTGCATCCTCAACACAGATGCCCTGAAAAGTATCATGTAAATCATCTATATTCCTCAAATAGTGCACAGTTCTTGGGTTTTTTAGAGCCCGGGATAATAAAGATGATTTTGAAGTATCATATATTATAATGTCAGTAAACCCAGGCATGTCTGTCGATAGAATAATTGTTTGAATCTTCGATCCACCTCTAGCAGTATCGTTTTCAAAATTTATTTGTATCTGTGCACCCGGTGTACCCTTCCAGGTAATATCTGTCAATATTGTTGATAAACTTTTTTTTGTTTTATTTTTTAGTTGCTTTATACCTGCTTGGCTTTCGTGAGACAATATTGAATCTAATGAACCCATTATTTCTGCTATTCTTGATGCTTCTTCATCTGCAGAAAAACTTTTATCTGATAGTTTATATTTTTCTAAATCAGGTCTTGCATTTTGAAAGTTTTCTACAACTCTTTTAAGTTGCTTTTCCCAAAGTTGATAAGATTTTCTAACTTGGTTTGGGCCATATCTTCTTGATTGCTGTTTTGGACTATCGTTGCCAATAGCTGCAGCAATGTTATTTGTAACTGATGCCATTAGTTGAGTATCTGTTACATCTATTTGACCAAACGGACCTAAATCCGCAGTTATAGATCCCGGCTGTAGGCCTGAATCTTGACTTGTCTGAATTGCTCCTCGCAGTTCTCGTATTATTTCCTTCTTCCTTTTACTGGCATATGCTCTATATTTTTGATATTGGATCTTTGCGTCTGAATCTTCTGGGTCTGCACCGTCTGCACAGTAATCTGCTTCTAAATTTTCAATATTTTGTGCGATTTTTGATTCTAAAATGGGAATAGTCTCTTCGCCAGTCATGTCAGCACTTGCCGGTAAACTTTGCAACATTTCTTTATTTATAGTAAAATATGCTCTATAAACATCGCTAGGACGCAAAGAGGGCGTTCTTAATTCTATGAATTTTACAAGTGGGCCAGAGTCGGTGCCTCCTAGGATAAAATTGTCGTCAACCCCATCAATTGTTTTTTTGTAATAAACTAAAGCTTGTGCCGTTGCTGACGATATCAGTGAAGCTTGTATTTCGCCTGTAATAATCGGTGGTAAATTTTCTAAAGTATATTCTGTCCTCGTAAACATTCCAATAGTTTTCATATCAATTAGAAAAGGATCTGGGTCTGTAAGATAATCTGGTTCTAGAGCCTGTGACGATAATGCTGCAACTTGTACTCTAGACATCACATCATTAGTATAGTCTGCTTCTTTTGGAAGCAATGGCGCTATGGAAGAAGCAGCTGAATAAAGCGCCGATTCTGATGGTGGTATATTATATATTGCAATTCCAACTTGTTGGTCAAGTCGGTTTGCTAAATCATACTTGCTATTATAAAAACGACTAAAATTAGATACAAAATTTGAATGTTCTTCTTCATCCTCTTGGAAAGACGTAGTTGCTTCAACTGAGTCTGGTAGTGCCATTGAGCCGTTTTTTATCGACTCATAAATATACATTGGCAACTGAACCATTGGCTTTATGGTTGAATAGTATCCCTCATTTGTTAAGTCGCAGCCAGGAGCGTAACCCATCAAACAAGCCAATGTGCCTTCGCCAACATTTCCTAGTTCTGATTCGAATATAGACTCAACTTGAAATATTTGTGCCAGTAAATCTTCTTTTGTCAAAGACGGCATTGATAAATATTTTTCAAAGTAAAACATCAAAATAGTAAGTTGATTATTGATTTGGTAATTCATCAACTTTGATTTCATTTTTTCATCAAAAGTTGCTCCTACAATAGAAGATACTTCTGTGCCTGTTTCACAATCAAACCAGTTTGAACCTATAGAAAAGTCTTGTGGTGATGCATTTTCTATTTGAGTTGATGTTTGTACTTGACCTAGTGCCATTTTTATAGCAAGAATATCTCGACCCCTTTGGCCAAGTGTTCTTTCTACAAAGTTAAATGTTTCACCTTGTGTGTCGATCTGAAAAAATATAGTCTGTCTAGTCAATTTTTATACCTCAATTAGTAGTGTTATACACACTGTTTATATAGTCATCCTCAGACGAAGTTAAAAACTTTTTCCGGTATGAATCAGCATTTGATTTATGTTTTGGTATCTCCATCATAAAATTTACAAATTGCGAAACTGAAGTTTCAACACCCATAGCCCAAGCAGTTATTGAAGGTGTTGTAGACGCGCCCATCGCTGGTGATTGATGAAAGTGCGTTGCTGTAACTTTATTATACGACATCTGCAATTTTATAAATGCAAATACTAAATCTACAAATTCATTATGATGTACTAATAACTCATCAAATGCTTTTTGAAGATTACGCCCCCTCGGAATTGGATGTTGATCCCCCAATGCGCCATTACCAGCAATCAAATGTATTCCTCCAAAAGAATCATTTGCAACCCCCATGGACGTATGCAACTCCTTTTGGCCACCTGTTACAATTTTTATATCGTTTCTAGCGTGCATTCTTACTCTGTCTGCTTTTAGCATTATGCCAGATGAGGCAACTTTGGTGTTCACATCTGATAAAGGACTCATTCTTCTTGATATCCCAAAATTGTGATCCAGATCTGTCATTTGGCTTATATATATTCTGGCAGCATCCATGATTACACCTGGGTGGTGGGGTTTCAAATCAGGGTTTGAACTAAAAAGTTTTTCAGCTTTTAGTTGTGGTATCTCTTTAGTATTAAACAAAGGTGATACTTGAAATCCAGGCATAGGAAATGGAGCCATTCTTCCCACAACAATGTCTATAGCACCAGCTCCCATTTTATTAGAATGGCCTGATTGTGACCTTTTCAAGTCGCTAGAATTATATTCCCCAATACTATTTCTGTCTCTTCCCAATACTATAAAAGCATTATTATTGACTCCTCCCTCATTTGATAAACCCTCTGCAGTGAGGACAGCATCACCGGGGCGAGCAAAGTAAGAAGGAACTGGTTCACTTAGTGCCTTGTGGCCGACGCCGTTTTCTCCATCATCGAATGGTGGCCAATCAATATGTTTTGGTCCATGCGTTATTTTTATAAAGTCTGATACTGTAATTGATTCTATTTCTTCTAATAGTTTACGCTCGTCGTCGCTAATTGGCGGCCCATACTCTTCCGGAACATTACCATCTGGATCAATGGGGTTGCCTTCTACATCAAATGCCATTCCCGGGTTGTTGAAGGCAGAAGAATTGGAAAAAGAAGGGGATACACCTTGTTGTGTTGGTTTTTTTGCAGTTATGTTCATAGGTTCCATATCATAAGATTTGGATTTTGTACCAGAAGTTTTGGGCACTATTGGCCTTTTTGAAGGGACATGTTCAATACTTGCATTTGAGATATCATAA
>MDSZ01048046.1_pt1 | contig 14455 bp, 18 predicted proteins | sample 811201 | NCBI WGS metagenome assembly MDSZ01 (sample SAMN05326647, study PRJNA326480) | marine metagenome | isolation source: seawater | place: Indian Ocean: North | collected 2010
GTATTATTAGTTAATACAGCTAGTTATTGTGGATTTACAAAGCAATATTCAGATTTACAAGAATTATATGAAAATTATAAAGAAAAAAATTTTATAGTATTGGGTGTTCCATCCAATTCATTTAATCAAGAAAAGAGTAGTGAGAACGAGATAAAAGAATTTTGTGAAGTAAATTTTAACATAAATTTTCCAATGACATCAATATATGATGTTAAAGGTGAAAATGCGCATGAAATATACAAATGGGCAGAAAAAAATTTTGGAAAAGGCGCATCACCAAAATGGAATTTTCATAAAATTTTAATAAATAGGAATGGAAAGGTTGAAGACACCTACTCCTCTTTTACGAGTCCTAATTCAAAAAAAATTATTAGTAAAATAGAAAAATTATTAAATTGAAAAATTAATTCCATCATAGGCTGGAGTTATATTTTTTGGAAGTTTTTTTTTAAGATAATTGTAATCTAATGAACTCATTAAATTAGTTAGAATTGTTTTTTTGGGTTTAATGACTTTGATAATATTTAAGACATTTTCAAGATTATAATGCGATGGGTGATATTCTTCTCTCAAACAATCTATTATAAAATATTTAAGATTTTTCAGTTTATTTAAATCTTTATTATAAATTTTACTAACGTCACTCCCATAAAAAATATTTTTATTTATTAAATAACTAGCTGTTTTAATTGATCCATGTTCTGTCATAATAGGTTCGATTGAAATCTTTTGTTTTTTTGAATAAAAAAAATGCTTTTTTTTTAGTAAATTAATTTTTAGAGTTGCTGGATATTCTGGTTTTGAAGTAAAGCAATATCCAAAAGTTGACAACAAATGCTTTCTTGTAATTTTATCTGCATAAACTTGAATTTTTTTTCTATTTTTAATAAAAAAAGCTCTTATGTCGTTTATACCGTGTGTTTGATCGGCGTGAGCATGAGTATAAAAAATATAATCAATATTTTTTATTTTGTTATTTAATAATTGGAATCTTAGATCAGGTGAAGTATCAATTAAAAAACTTAAATTGTTAAATTTTATATGAGCACAACACCTTGTTCTAATATTTCTTTTGTTATTTGGATCACATTTTCCAAAATAACCATCGATCCTAGGTACTCCTAATGAACTTCCACATCCCAAAATTGTAAATTTTTTCATTAAATATTAAAATATTTTAAAGCAATAAATACTACTATGGGGATAGTAATAAAAGATAAAATTGTAGATACAACAATCATACTTGCAATACTATCAATTATTGGTTTGGGAGAATATATTGAACCAACCAAGTAATTGAGGATAGCACTGGGCATCGAACACTGTATTAATAGAACTCCTGCTGGAACTCCTTTTAAATCAAAAAAATATATTATTAATATACCAACTAATGGGCCAATAATTACTCTGGCGAATGATGATATTAATGCAGAATTAAAAGAAAAAACCTTTAATCTTGTTAAGGCTATTCCCAAAGACATAAGTATTAAAAATATTGTTGCATATGTAAGTAACATAGTTGTGTTTACTATAAAATTTGGAATCTCTATTTCCAAATAAAGTAACAAAATAGAAATAATAACTGCATAAAATGAAGGACTTTTTAATATAACATCTAAACTAAATTTTTTACTTGCAAGAAAAACGCCCACGGTAAAATGAAATAATATAATTAATGCAGAAATAGCACCAGCAATACCTAGTCCTTCTAATCCATAGGCAAATAAACATATAGGGAGTCCCATGTTTCCCGTGTTGGGTAAAATAAACGGTGGTAACTCCATTAAAATATCTTTTTTTAGTAAAATAAGAAAAATAATTCCTATTATTGAAAAGCCAACAATTGCTATGAAATAATAGGAAAAAAAATTTACAAATGTTTCAAAATTAAGGCCTGTTGTAGTTACAGAATAAATGACTATAGCAGGTGAACCTATATTAGCACCAAAATTAGTAATAAATGTTGTATCTATCTTGGGATTTTTTTTTCCTAAAAAATATCCGATACCTACAACAAAAAAAACTGGAAATATGACTTCAAAAAGTCTTAGATATATTTCCATTTTAAAGAAGTCTTATCAAATTTGGTTTTTTTAAAATATTTTTATTATTAACAAGTTTCTTTATACATGTTTGAGCATCAACTTCTTTAGTTTTATGTGTTATAATAATTATTGAAGCTTTTTTATTTTTATGGTCAGGTATCTGTATTAATCTTTGTACAGAAATTTTCTTTTGAGCTAATTTTTTTGTTATTTCCGCTAAGACACCTGGCTTATCCTTAACCTCAAATCTTAAATATAAAGAATTAATATATTTATCATAATTATAAGTTTTTACTTTTTTTCTTTTTTCAGCCGGTATACCAAAAGGATATTTTATATTTCCTCTAAGTATTGAAAGTAAATCTGACATTAAGGCTGATGATGTAGGACCGGGACCTGCTCCCTCTCCTTGTAATACACTTTCACCAACTGGTAATCCCTCAGTAATTACTACATTCATTACACCATTAACATTAGCAATATAGCTGTCTTTTTCAACTAAACAAGGATGAACTCTTTCAAAAAGTTGATCATTAATTATTTCAGACATTCCAATTAATTTTATTCTCAAATTTAATTGACTAGCTATTTTAATATCTTTTAACTCAACATTTTCTATACCCTCCATTAAGCATTTATTTGTTGAAATTTTTTTATTAAAAGCAAGAGCAGATAAAATTCTAATTTTAGCAAAGGCATCATAACCATTTAAATCCAATTTTGGATTACCTGGCTCAGCGTAACCTAATTTTTGCGCGCTTTGTAATACTGTTTTGAATGATTTATTGTCATTTTCCATTTTGCTTAAAATGTAATTGCAAGTACCATTTAAAATCCCATATATTTTGTTAATTTTATTAGTAGCAAGACCCTCTTTTATAGTTCTTAAAATTGGTATTCCACCTGCAACAGAAGCCTCAAATTCGAGATTTACATTGTTTTTCTCTGCTATTTTAGACAAATAATCTCCATGCTTAGAAATCAAAGCTTTATTAGGGGTAATAACATGTATTTTATTATAAAGCGCTTTTTCTACAATTCTTTTTGATACACCATCAGATAAACCTATAACTTCAAATAAAATATCAATTTTTTTATATTTAAATATATCAAAAGGATTTTTATAAAATATTTTTTTGTTGATTTTAAATCTTCTTTTTTTATTTATGTTTTTAGCTGAAATAGCAACAATATTTATTTTTTTACCAGTTTTTATCTCAATATCTTTTTTTTTAAGATTTAACTCATTAAATAAATAATTGCCAATTTGTCCTAGACCAACAATAGCTATGTTTATTTTTTTTTTCATTATTTGTTATTTATATTGGGATAATCAGAATTGAAAGAGTAATTAATAACATTTTTTTTATATTCTGAAAAATTTATATTGTCAGTTAATGAAGGTTCATCACTTAAAACAAACTCCTCGTTATTTTTTTTATATTCCCACAAGTTGGATGATTTATCAAAGGAACATCCATATAATAATAATGCAATAGTTGATAAAATTTTGTATATTTTCACCTTAGACCTTCTTTAATTGGATAGTTGTATATCAAATTTAAATTTTGAACTGCCTGTCCTGCTCCTCCTTTAATTAAATTATCAATTGCTGATAATATTACAACTTTGTTATTATCATTGGTTCTGCATACTGAAATTTTACATGCATTTGTATTAATTACAGAATTTGTACTTAGGTATGTATTATTTTTTTGAATATTTACAAATGTAGAGTCTTTATAAAATTTTTTTAAACATAATGAAATGTTGTTTATAGATTTATTCTTTTTTAAATCTACATAAATGTTTGTCAGAATTCCTCTAAACATTGGGGATAAATGGGGAGTGAAAGTAAATTTGGTCTTAGATTTTGAAAATTTGTTTAATTCTTGTTGTATTTCAGGGATATGACGATGACCAAAAACTCCATAAGCACTTAAGGATTCATATAAATTTTTATTTTTATATTTTTTATGAACATTTTTGCCAGCACCAGAATATCCAGATTTGGAGTCTATAGTTATATTTTTGTTATTTATTAAATTTTTTTTAATTAAAGGTATTAAAGGCAACAATATACTAGTTGGATAACATCCGGGGCACGATACAATTTGGTAATTTTTCAATTTTTTTTTTTTAATTTCAGGAAGAGCATAAATGCTTTTATTAATTAATTTTTTTGCAGAATGTTTTTTTTTATACCATTTTAAATAATCTTTAGTTTTTTGAAGTCTAAAATCAGCTGATAAATCAATCAGTAAATTATTTTTTTTCAAATATTTTGATAACTTTTGAGCTTTACCGTTTGGCAGAGACGTAAAAACTACATCTATTTCATTTAGTAAATCTTTCTTAAATTTAATTATTTTAGGTAATTGCTTTTTAATAGACTTATCAAAACTTGTAATTCTCTTTCCAACACTATTATTTCCGCAGAGATATTTTATCCTTACGTACCGGTGATTAACTAACAGCTTTACAAGTTGAGAACCAATATAACCTGTAGCACCATATATCAATATATTTAGCTTTTTCATAAATAAATAAAAAATAATGAATGTAATTATCTTTTAGAAAATTGAAAGCTTCTTCTAGCTTTTCTGTGACCATACTTCTTACGTTCAACTGATCGAGAATCTCTTGTTGTTAATTTTTCTTTTTTTAAGGTAGGTTTGAGATTTTCATCAAACATAAGAATAGCCTTTGATATACCATGCACCATTGCTCCAGCTTGACCTGTCAAGCCACCGCCGGACACTCTGCATTTAACATCATAATCACTTGATTGGCTAATAATATCAAATGGTCTTGTTATTTGCATTTGGTGATTTGATCTTTTAAAGTAATCTTTAAAATCTTTTCCATTAACAACAATTTTTCCTGTTCCTTTAGAAAGCCATATTTTTGCAATTGAAGTTTTTCTTTTGCCAGTTGCGTATTTTACGTTTTCCATTTTATTAGTTCTTCTCTGTTAACAGATTTTTTCTATTTAGTAAATTTATTTGCAAAATCTTGGGATTTTGTGCTCCATGAGGATGTGTCTCACCAACATACATTTTTAATTTAGAAAGTTGTTTTTTTGCTAGCGGGCCACCTGGCAACATTCTTTTTACTGCTAATCGTAAAACTTCCTCTGGTTTTTTTTTGCTCAATCTCTCTGGTGTAGTCTCTTTAATTCCACCAGGATGACCAGTATGTCTATAGTATTTTTTATCTGAAAATTTATTACCTGTAAATTTTATATTCTCAATATTTTTTACAACTACAAAATCTCCATTATCCATATGTGGAGTAAAGTTTGTTTTATTTTTACCTCGTAATATTTTAGAAATCACAGCAGCCAATCTACCTACAACAGCATTGGTTGCGTCTATTTCATACCAATTGTGCTCAAGATCATTTTTTTTTAAGAACTTTGTCATAACAGCCGGATTAATACTTCATCTTAAAATAAAGTCAATTATAGCTTTATTGATCAAAAATAGCTGATTATACAATCTTTTTTTAACTTGAACCTTATATAACAACTATAATAGAATTAAAATAATAACATTCTAAAGGAGATAAAATGACAAAATCAAAAAACCCTGAGACGATAGCTCTGCACGGCGGGGAGTACAGAAGTGACCCATCCACAACAGCAGTTGCTGTGCCTATCTATAGAACAACTTCATATCAATTTAATAATACAGATCATGCAGCAAATTTATTTGGTCTTAAAGAGTTTGGTAATATTTATACAAGAATAATGAACCCTACTAACGATGTTCTAGAAAAGCGTGTTGCAGCTCTAGAAAATGGTTTAGCTTGCGTTACTGTTGGATCTGGTCAAGCAGCCTCAACTTTTGCAATTATGAATCTATGCCAATCTGGTGATAATTTTATAAGTTCTACGGATTTATACGGTGGTACTGTAAATTTATTTACTCATACACTAAAAAAACTTGGTATTGAATGTAGATATGCAGATCCTTCTGATCCTAAAAATTTTGAAAAACTTGTAGATGATAAAACTAGATGTTTTTATGCTGAAACTTTACCAAATCCTTATTTAAGAGTTTTCCCAATTAAGGAAGTTTCAGATATTGGAAGAAAACACAATATACCTTTAATTATGGATAATACAGCAGCTCCTGTGATATGCAAACCATTAGACCATGGTGCAGCTGTAGTCGTTCACTCACTAACCAAATTCATTGGTGGTCACGGAACAGTAATAGGAGGATGTTTGGTTGATGGTGGAAATTTTGACTGGACAGCAGATCCAAAAAGACAACCACTGTACAATGAACCAGATGCAAGTTATGGAGGAGCAGTATGGGGAGAAGTTGTCCCTCAACTAACTGGAGCTAACGTGGCGTTTGCTGTTAGAGCTAGAGTATGTTTGCTTAGAGATTTAGGAGCACCATTAGCACCAGACAATGCATGGGGAATAATACAAGGTCTTGAAACTGCTCCATTAAGAATGAAACAACATTGTTCCAACGCTGAAAAAGTAGTTGATTTTTTGACTAAACATAAAAGTATAGACAGGGTAATTTATCCTACTCTTCATAAAGGAAATGTAGGTGATAGAGCTAAAAAATACTTTAAAGGTGGAAATGGAGCTTTAGTTGGAATAGAGGTTAAAGGTGGTGTTGAAGCTGGTAAAAAATTTATAGAAGCCTTAAAGATGTTTTATCACGTAGCTAATATCGGTGACGCTAGAAGCTTAGCAATTCATCCTGCCACAACTACTCATAGTCAATTGACTGAGGAGGAATTATTGGCAGCAGGTGTTACTCCAGGATATGTAAGATTATCAATAGGCATAGAACATCCAGACGATATTATTGCTGATCTAAAACAAGCTTTAGATGCTTCAGGTAAGCCTAGCCTGAAAGCTGTAAGTTAGAAATTTTATTTTGATAAAGAAAATAAATACAAGAACTTACTAAAAAAATTGAACTTATTTGGTGCAGAGATGCAAATTTGATCTGTGCACCATATAAAAGAGTAAGTATTCCTAATATCACTTGAATTATAAGTAAAAGCCCAATTAAATTTATTACTTTGTAAAAGTTTTTAATATTATTTTTATATATTTTAATCAACATATACAAATAATATACCACTATAAAATATGCTAAATTTCTATGCATAAACTGTACCAATGATGGGTCACTAAAAGCAGCTAATTTAAATAAATTATAAAAATTATTATCATCAGGAAAATATGAATTTCCCATTAAAGGCCATGAATTATATATTGTTCCAGCGTCCATACCTGAAACAAAAGCGCCAATTGATATTTGGCAAAATACTAAAAATAAAAATACAAAAGGAATAATAGGATTAACTGATTTCTCAGACGCATTAATATTTTTTAATTTTAAATAATTCCAAAGAATTAGTGAAAGTATTAAAAATGCAACTAATAAATGTATAGATAATCTAAAATGACTCACATCGACTCTATTTACTAAACCACTTGAAACCATATACCAACCAATAAATCCTTGAAAACATATTAATAAAAAAATTAAATATAAATTAACCAGATTTTTAAATTTTATAAAAAATGTAAAATATATTAATGGAATTAAAAATGCTAAACCAATTAATCTTCCTAAAAATCTATGTATCCATTCCCACCAAAAAATTACTTTAAATTCATTCATTGTCATATCGTAATTTTGTAATTTAAATTCAGGTATTTGCTTATATAAATTAAAATATTCTATCCACTCAGAGTTATTTAAAGGAGGAAAAATACCAGAAAATAATTGCCACTTAGTTATAGAAAGACCAGAGTCCGTTAATCTAGTTAGTCCACCTACAACAATCATTAAGGAAATTAGCCAAAACATGAAAGTGAGCCATAGTGAAATTTGGTTTCTAATTTTAATATTATCTATGTACATAAACAGATAAATATAATAATTTATATGTATTCCAATTGATTAAATGTCGCCTAATAAGAATAGAAAACTAAACAAATTAAGAAAAAAACTAGATACGATTGATAATTCCTTATTAAAATTAATAAAAGAAAGAACCGAAATTGTTAAAAAAGTATTAGAACTAAAGAAATTTAAATACGAAATAGTAGATATCAAAAGAATAAAGATAATATTAAAAAGAATAAAAAAAAGATCTAAAATTATGAAAATTGATCCTAAAATAACAGAAAGAATATGGATTAATATGATTAGATCCTATATTGACTTCGAAAAAAGAAATTTCAAAAAAAAATAATTGTTATTTGCTGTGTGGTGGTAGTTTTTTTTCAACGAAAACTTCATGCTTGCGTGTTGAAGGGTTGTATTTTTTTGACTTAAGTTTAATTTTTGCTTTCTCTCCACCGGCAGGTTTTTTTACATAATAAAAGAAAGAACTATCAGGTTTACTTTCGGGTACTAAGCGAACTTTAACGTAGCTTTTTTTTGCCATAATTATTTTTTTAAACTTTTAATAATGTTTGATATTTTGTTAATTCTATATCTTACATTCTTTGCGTTTATAGATAATTTATTAGTTTCGTCAACATTATAGTCTTTACTATTTAATAATTTTTTTACTCCATTTATTGTCATTCCTTTATCTTTTAGCAAATATTTAATATTTTTTAAAATTTGTATAGTTTGATCATCGTAATACCTTCTGTTTCCTGTGAATATTTTTGGTTTTATTTGTTTAAATTCCTTTTCCCAAAATCTCAAAATATAAGTTAACTTTTTACCATTCTTATCTATTAGATTTAATACTTCAGCAACCTGACCTATTGTTTTATATTTGCTATTATTATTAATCATTTTTATTAATATAATTTTTAAACTCTTTTGATGGTTTAAATGTAATCACGTTTCTTTCACTTATTATTGCAGTTAATTTTGTCTTAGGATTACGACCGATTCTTTGCTTTTTTTTTTTAAAAAAAAAGTTCCAAATTTTGATATTTTGACTTTTTTTTCTTTTTTAAGGTTATCCAATATTATATCAAAAAAATCTTCTAATAAAATTTCAGAAACCTTTTTAGAGTACCCTATTTGCATATAAATTGAATTTACAATATCTTGTTTTGTTAAGTTTATTCTCACTTTATAATATATTTTCGGATATTTTTTTTATTAAGTCCCCTTTTACAACTTTTTCACATACATTTAATGAATTTGCAAAACCTATATAGTCTGTTCCACCATGACTTTTAATTACAGGAGATTCTAATCCAAGTAAAATCGCCCCATTGTATAATCTTGGATCTAACTTATTTCTAAATTCTCTTAAATTTTTAATATTTAATAGTGACGATAATTTTCCAATAATATTTTTTGTTAATGCTTTTTTTAATTCACTAGTAATAAAATTAGCAGTACCTTCGGCAGTTTTAAGAGCAATATTACCCGTAAATCCATCTGTAATTATAACATTTACATTTCCATCCATTAATTGATTGCCTTCAATATAACCATAAAATTTAAATAATTTATTTTGTTTTGCTGAAAGTTCTTGATAAGTTTTTTTTATCATAACATTTCCTTTCATTTCCTCAGATCCAATATTTAAAATTGCAACTTTAGACTCTTCATTAGGAAACAAGGATTTATGCAACGCTGAGCCCATTATACTAAAATCTATCAAATTTTTCTCATCACATTCTACATTAGCACCTAAATCTAAAACTACATTCATTCCATTTTTATTTGGCCATAAAGCTGACAAAGCAGGTTTGTCTATGTTTTTAATCATTGCGATATTTAATTTTGCAATTACAAATAATGCTCCAGTGTTTCCAGCCGATATTACAACATCAGACTCACCTTTCTTTACACTTTCAATAGACATCCACATACTTGTATTTTTGCCTTTCTTAGCTGCACCTAAAGCGGTATCTTCATTTGCAATTTTTTCTGATGTATGAATAATTTCATATTTATTTTTAATAGAATATTTATCTATAAAGCCTTTAATTGGTTTTTCATCTCCAAATATTTTATAAATGCAATTAGATGAATTTTTAGAATGAAATGAAATACCATGTATAACTTTTTCTGGTGAGTTATCACCACCCATTGCATCTACTGCAATCCTAATTGTATGAGACATAATAATTAGTCTTCAGTATCTAGTACTTGTCTTCCTTTATAGAAACCTGTTTTTAAATCCATATGATGAGATAGTCTATATTCTCCAGATTTTTTATCCTCTATGATATTTTTTGGAGATACTTTAATATGAGATCTTCTTTTACCAGCTCTCGATTTAGTTGTTTTACGTTTAGGAACAGCCATAATTAAATTTAAAGATCTAATATATTGTTTATAAAAGAATTTAAAGTATTTTTTTTGAGATTATTGAAATAATTATCAAAATAATTAACAAAAAATGCTGAATTTGAATTTTCATTAATATATTTAATAAAAAATTGACCTTTTAAATGATTATTTAATTCATCCCAATTTTCTATTTCAATTAAAATTTTGTGAAATAAGTTAAGATAATCTTTCATTTTCTTGTTTATTGATACATCTCCATATCCAATTTCTCTTATAGAAATTTCTAGTTGTCTAAAATTAAAATCGTAAATTTCTTGTAATATCTTTTTTGGATTATTTGGCTGATAATTTTTTAAAAAAAAAGCAAAATGTAACAAAAAGAAAGTTAACCTTATGGAAAAATTCTCATCAATATTGGTATTTTGATATAGAGATTTATTTCTAGTTAATTTAATTAAATTATTGTAAACATTAATGTAATTATTAGTCATATGTTTAAAAAATTACTAATTTTATTTATTATTATATCAGGTTGTACAACTAATAAAGTGGTCAAAAACCACGGTATTAGTTTAATTGATGAAAAATCAAAAAAATTGATAATAAATCAATCTAATAAGAACGATATATTGAAAATTATGGGACCACCCTCAACAAAGAGTGAATTTAATGAAAATATTTGGATATATATAGAACGAAAAAAAACAAGCTCATCAATTTTCAAACTTGGGAATAGAAAGCTAGTTAAAAATAATATTTTAATAGTTGAATTAAATGGTTTTGGAATACTAGAGGATAAAAAAATGTTAAATATTCAAAATATGAATAAAATTAGCTTTGAAAAACAAATTACCACAAGTGGATATACTAAGAATTCTTATATGTACAATTTACTTACGAGTTTAAGACACAAAATAAATAGTCCCTCAGAAAGAAAAAGAGTATCTGATTAAATATTATGAAGCAATTACTGCAAGTAAAAGTAAAGCAACAATATTTGTAATTTTAATCATTGGATTTACCGCTGGACCCGCTGTATCTTTGTAAGGGTCTCCAACTGTATCGCCTGTAACTGCAGCCTTATGAGCTTCAGATCCCTTGCCACCAAAATTACCATCTTCAATATATTTTTTAGCATTATCCCAAGCTCCGCCACCAGCTGTCATTGATACAGCAACAAATAAACCAGTTATTATTACACCTAGTAACATAGCACCAACCGCTGCTAATGCTGCGACTTGACCTCCAATTGCATATATAATAAAATAAAGAACTATAGGAGATAATACAGGCAACAAAGATGGAATAATCATTTCCTTTATTGCTGCAACAGTTAACAAGTCAACAAGTTTTGCGTAATCTGGTTTCTGAGTTTTTTTCATAATACCAGGAAATTTTTTAAACTGTCTTCTCACTTCAACAACTACTGCTCCACCTGCTCTTCCTACTGCTTGCATACCCATTGAGCCAAATAAATATGGAAGCATTCCTCCAATTAATAATCCTACTACAACATATGGATTAGATAAATCAAAGGTAACGATTATTCCTTCTAATTTTGAACCTGCTTCCTTTGAAAAATGTTTTATGTCTTCAGTGTATGCAGCAAAAAGAACCAAAGCTCCTAAACCAGCTGAACCTATAGCATATCCTTTCGTAACAGCTTTTGTTGTGTTTCCAACTGCATCTAATGCATCCGTTGTTTTTCTAACATTGTTTGGTAATTTTGACATTTCTGCTATACCACCCGCGTTATCAGTTACTGGTCCATATGCATCTAAGGCCACAACCATACCAGCTAATGCTAGCATTGTAGTAACTGCTATAGCAATACCATATAAGCCTGCAATAGTATTTGTTATTAAAATACCGGCAACTATTATTAAGGCAGGCACTGCAGTTGCCTCCATAGAAACTGCCAAACCTTGTATTACATTAGTTCCATGGCCAGTCGTAGATGAGCTAGCAACACTTTTAACAGGTCTATAATTAGTTCCAGTATAATACTCGGTAACCCATATTATTAGACCCGTAATCACTAAACCTATAACTCCACAAAAATATAAATCTTTACCATTGAATTCTTTTTCTCCTACATTGTAAATTTTATTAAATCCTAAAACATAATCAGTTAGAGGATACAATAAAATTAGAGAAGTAATTGCTGTAGCAATAAAACCTTTGTATAAGGCATTCATAACATTTTTACTTTGTCCTAATCTTACGAAATAAGTGCCTAAAATTGATGTAATAATACACGCACCACCTATAGTGAGAGGGTATAACATCATTCTAATGTCTCCAACAAAGAATATTGAAGCTAATACCATTGTTGCAACGATTGTTACTGCATAAGTTTCGAACAAGTCAGCGGCCATGCCTGCACAATCACCTACATTGTCACCAACATTATCTGCTATTACGGCAGGATTTCTAGGATCATCTTCTGGAATACCAGCTTCAACTTTACCAACTAAGTCCGCACCAACATCCGCGCCTTTCGTGAAAATTCCACCACCGAGTCTTGCAAAAATAGATATTAAAGAGGCACCAAATCCTAAAGCAACTAATGCATTTACAACTTCTCTTTCATCAATACCTATTTTTAATAATATATAATAATACACTGATATTGATAATAAAGCTAAACCGGCAACTAGCATTCCTGTCACTGCACCAGATTTAAAAGCTACATCTAAACCACTTGTAAGACCTTTTCTTGAGGCTTCAGCTGTACGAACATTCGCTTCAACGGAAACTAGCATGCCAACGTAACCAGCAATTCCTGATAATGTAGCGCCTATTAAATACCCAAGACCAACAAGTGGACTAAAAGCAAAACTTATAATAACTAAAACCACTACACCTACAATTGCTATAGTTTTATATTGTCTATTTAAATAAGCTTTCGCACCAACCTGTATAGCTGAGGCTATTTCTTGCATTTTTGTATTACCTGAGCTTTTGCTTAAAATATTTTTTCCAGTAAAAAAGCCGTAAATAATTGATAAAAATCCGGCTAAAATTGTATATAACAAAATTGTTTCGCTTGATGTATCCATAGAATTTATAAATATAAAAATCGGACATTACAAAATAAACAATAAAAGGCAATAACTAACTTTTTAAAAAATGTGTGAATATCCTTTATATTTGCTTAATTTGAATACTTTTTTAGCTGAAAATAAATGATTTCTTCCCTTTTTAGGTAAAATCTCACCTATAATAGTTACTTTATGATTCATTTTTTTTGAAAGACTAAATATTTTATCTCTATCCTTTTTTTTTGCAGTAAATAAAGTTTGATAATCATCGCCGTGAAAAATAAAATTAATTTTGTCTTTTTTTTTTATTTTTAAAAAATTTGACAAATTTTTTGATATTGGAATTTTGTCAATATTTATTTTAAAACTTAAATTTTGTGTGTAAATTAATTTTTTCAAATCATCAAATAAGCCATCGGAAACATCTATAGAGCTGTTTGCAAACTTATTAAATAATTTAATTAATTTGTATGGTAGATCTGGACTGTAATATTTATCTATAAAATAACTTTTCAATTTGTTATTTAATTTAAATTTATTATTTAATAATTTAAGTCCCAAAAAACTATCACCTAGATTTCCACTAACATAAATATCGTCGTATGGAGCAGCTTTATTTCTTTCAACTATTTTTTTAGAATATCCTAATGATACAATGGTAAAAGTACATTTTTTCGAGCTAGATGTATCACCACCTGAAATTTTTATATCAAATTTTTTTTGTTCATATTTAAGACATTTAACAATTGATTTAATTTGTGATTTTAAAAAAAGGCTTTTATTTCCACTAGCAGAAATAAAATAATATTTAGGCTTCACTCCTTTGCAAATTAAATCTGATATTGATGATCTTAAAATTTTTTTTATTACTAAATATGGTTTTTTAAAATTTAAAAAATGTACACCTTCATTATATGTATCGATACTTATTACAACTCCTCTAGACTTATCAAAAAAAACATCATCTTTAAGTTTTTTTGCACTAGGATTACTTGTTGCTAAACTAGCAAAATAAGTGTTAATTAATTTAAACTCCTCCATTAAGTTCTTATTCTTTTTGAAACTTTGTCTAAAATAGCATTTAAAAACTTTGTTTGTGAATTGTTTA
>MDSZ01003999.1_pt1 | contig 14454 bp, 11 predicted proteins | sample 811201 | NCBI WGS metagenome assembly MDSZ01 (sample SAMN05326647, study PRJNA326480) | marine metagenome | isolation source: seawater | place: Indian Ocean: North | collected 2010
AAGCACAGCTAGCTCTAGTGATTATGAAAACTTATCTAATGGAACTGTAACTATTGCTGCAGGTTCCACATCATCATTAATAAACTTTTCAGTTATTGGAGATGAGGTGGCTGAGGGTCAAGATGATGAAAAAATTGTTCTTAGCTTATCCAATCCAATAAATGCAGTTTTAGGAAGGTCTAGCGCAACTGCATTTATCTTCGATGATGATACGAATCGAATTGTTTATGATGATTATTATGGAACTTTTGATGCAGAAACATCAACTTTTACTGTAAGTGAAGGACTTATTTATAACCCAAGCTATAGAAGAGAAAACTTGCCTGCGCCAATTACTTTTACTACATCTGATTGGGTTCAACATATGAATAAAACTTGGGATGAAGGTACAGAGTATGAAAATACATTTTGGAGAGAATTAGGATTATACTCAGATGATACAAACCAAGACTATAATATTTCTAAAGAAGCAATGTTAAATCCAACATCTGCAACCAAAGATGCAGGTGTATCAACAACCAAGTGGTCGCGTATATCTGCAGAAGATCTTCCATCAAGTCTGAATTGTATTGAATTTTGTCCTGTTGCTTCAAAAGTATTAGCACATTATACAGATGCAAAAAATCAAGTAGATCCTGCAGGTGACAATACTTATACAGGATCTATTTCATCTTCCTCTCCATCTCCTCATGCAGATGTTGGACCCTACATTAAAGAGTCTAAAACGGTAACTATTACCTATGATGAAGGTGAGGAGTGGGAATGGTCGGAAAGCAGAGAATATACCAAAGGAGAATACATCGATGGTATCGTAGCTTCAGATGTTTATAAATATATAAAATCAAACTCAAAACTACTTGATGCAGATTCCTCAGAAATAAAAATTGATATTGATTGGGGTACTTCAAGACCAGGTGAATTTCTTAATGGTGTGAACTATTTATCACCCAATGGTCAATGGCAAAATCAAACTCAATGGGGTATCTGGTCTGGAATGTTAATTCAAGATTCTGATATGCAATATATAGAATGTGATTATCGTACTGGTGATAATGGTGAAAAAATTTATGATTATCATCCAGATTATACAGCTGCTAATGGCAAATTATCTGAAACAAGATATTGTGTAAATAAAATGTGGGGTAATGATGACATTCTAGTAACTTACAACATAAATATTAGACTTGAAAAACAATATGATATTTATAAAGCTGCTGATGGTTCAAAACTGGAGTTAAGCCCACCAAAAACTCTATATTTTTCTGCTCCAAATGATGCCACAAAATTTGGAAACGATGCAGGTAAAAAATTTCGCTTGGATTATCACGGTGATCATCTTGGAGGAATACCTGGGAACGTTATTAACATAGATACAGGTGAAGTTTTAGGTGAATATGTAGAAGAATGGAAAAATGAATATCGTTGGGTTCAAAGATTTGTTATACCTGATGGTTCAGTATTAAAAGATTCATCGGATAATGAATTTTTAGTAAAAGCTGTTAGAGGCGAAGAATGGTTAGGTAAAAAAGATTCAGCAATTGGGAGTCTTTCTTCTTTGCTAAGCGCTAAAACAAAATCTGATTTATTAACAAATGTAGATGTAGATTGGGAAATTAGTCAAAGAAAAGAAGTAAGGTACGACTGTAGTCTTACAAAAACATTTACTAACACCTTTACATATACTGATGAAAATGGAGAAACCCAAACAGGTACAGACGAGTATGAAGGGATTGATTGGGATGCTTGTCATGCATTGGAATATAATACAGATGAATATTGGGATGCTTGGTCAGTAACAGCTGAATTTGCAAATTGTAATGAGAGATTGCAATATGACTACGATGAAGTTGCTGCAAGAATTCAAGAAGAAAAACAACGTGCTGAAGATGAAGGACGAGAGTATGATTGGAGATCTTATCCTGGTGGTCCAATAATTCAAACTCCTTATGATGATACAGGTTGGATGGGAGATGCTTATTCATATATTGATGAAAATGGTAATGAAGTTACTCAAGAAGCTAATAGGTGGGGTCATAGAGGACAAATGGAAAGGTGTAAAGCAATTGGACCTTTACCAACATCATTTATTAATAATGGAAATGCCTCTGTAGTAAATGGTACGGTAGTTTATGATCCAACTCCGTAAGATTGCTAAATAAATAAAATAGGGCTTTTTAGCCCTATTTTTTTATATAAAGATATGTAGAATAATTATATGAAAATTTTATATTCATTTTTATTATTACTATCTTCGTATATATATTCAGATACAATAATTTACTCTAGTAGTTATATAGACGTAATATCAGGTGAAGTTAAAAAAAATTCATCAATAACTATCAAAGATAAATCTATAGTATCTATTGATAAAGGTTTTATAACACCTAACAAAAATGATAATTTAATCGATTTAAGAGGATTAACTCTAATGCCAGGCCTGATGGATATGCATGTTCATTTTGGTCAGGAGTATCAGTCAAAAGCAGAAAGACCAACTAAAATAGAAAGAGAAACTAGCGCTATCCTTGCAGCTAAACATGCATTGATTACTATAAAATCTGGTTTTACAACTGTGAGACAGGTTGGAGATAGTGGCATGATTGCAATATCTTTACGAGATCTAATTAATGCTGGCTTAGTAATAGGTCCTAGAATTTTTACTTCTGGTAAAAGTATAGCTACTACTGGAGGTCATGCTGATCACACTAATGGTAAAAACAAGGACTCGTATGAATATCCAACTGCTGAAGATGGCGTTATTAATGGTCCTTATGATGCATTTACTGCAGTCAGACAAAGATATAAAGATGGTGCTGATGGTATAAAACTAACTGTAACAGGTGGTGTTTTGAGTGTAGCAAAATCTGGTGATAATCCTCAATTTACTGAAGAGGAGGTGGCTGCAATAGTAGAAGCTGCTAAAGATTATGGAATGTGGGTTGCAGTTCATGCACATGGATCAGAAGGAATGAAAAGGGCGGTATTGGCTGGTGTAGATTCAGTTGAACATGGTACTTTTATGACCGATGAAGTTATGGAATTGATGATTAAAAATGGAACATATTATGTGCCAACAATATCTGCAGGTGAGTTTGTTGCTGAAAAATCTAAAATTGATAACTATTTTCCTGAAATTGTTAGACCAAAGGCAGCATCAGTTGGACCTCAAATAGGAAGTACTTTTTCTAAAGCATTTAAAAAAGGTGTAAAAATTGCTTTTGGAACTGATGTTGGTGTCCAACCTCATGGTACAAATTGGAAAGAATTTGTATATATGGTTAAAAATGGAATGCCAGAAATTATGGCTATACAATCTGCAACTATAGAAACTGCTAAACTTTTACAAATAGATTCAACTTTGGGATCAATTGAAGTTGGAAAAATTGCAGATCTAGTTGCAGTTGAGGGCAATCCGTTAACCAATATTAATAATATGGAAAATATTTCATTTGTCATGAAAGAAGGGAAGGTAATATCTCTTGACTAGAAATTTAAATCCTTTTTATCTTGCCGTAGCCATTTCTTCATTATTTTTAGTAGTTTTTTTCACCTTAAGTGCTCTTGGTTTAATTCAGTCAGCTGAAAATGCTTATCTTATAGGTGAAGCATCAAGATGGTGTGAAAGAGTTTCTGGAGGGATATTTAGAGAGCCAGTTAATACATTAAGCAATCTTGGTTTTATGATTGTTGGCTTATATTTATTTTGGATTTTATGTAATGATCCAAAGGATTCAAATAATCCATTTATTGGAATAAATCCAATTAGTATCTTGTATGCATCAGTGGTTATATATTTAGGTCCAGGATCTATGCTTATGCATGGCACGAATACAGAGTGGGGTGGTTGGGCTGATAATCTAAGTATGATTATGTATATAATCTTGCCATGGCTGTTTAATATCTACAACATGTCACAATGGTCTATAAATAAATTTTTAATTACCTATACTTCCATAGTTGTAATTTATTCTGTTTGGAGGTGGTTTACTGACTTTGAATTAGGCATTAATTTCAACCTTTTTGGTGTATCTATAGGGTTATGGGTTATATCTGAAGCGCTTTATAGGTTTTGGTCACCTTTATTTAGGATTCTATCTGGTTTTGTTGGATTTATAGTTTTAATGTTATTTGGAACTATGCCAAATGAAGTATTTGAAAACTTTAACGAATATTGGTGGGTAATATTGTTTTGGATACCAGCCATATTATCAAATGAACAACCTAAATATACTAGGACATTTAAATGGTTCTTTTTGGGAATGATTTCTTATTTAAGTGCTTTTGCTATATGGTTGACTGGCGTTCCTGATCATTCATCATGTTCACCTGATTCAATAATACAAGCACATGGGATATGGCATTTATTAACAGCATTGGCCACATACTTTTTCTTTTTACATTATAGGTCTGCAAAGACCATTTAGATTTTATCTACCTCTAAAGGTAATTCTTCCAACAGTTAGATCGTATGGTGTCATTTCAACTTTAACCTTATCTCCAGTTAAAATTCTTATATAGTGTTTGCGCATCTTCCCAGATATATGAGCAGTGATAATGTGATCGTTTTCTAATTTTACTTTAAATTTAGTATTTGGGAGAGTTTCAATAACTTCTCCTTCAAATTCTAACGCATCTTCTTTAGCCATAGGATGTTATTTTACACCATATGTGATAATTTTAATCTATATAGCAGTAATAAAATGTTATAAATAAATCTTAAATTAAAAGGAGTTAAAAATGGCAAATATTCCAGTTTATATGGTTGTTAACCTTAAGATAAACGATCCTGATGAATATAGAATATATGAAAAAGGTTTTTTTTCATTCCTTAAAAAACATAATGGATCATTCATTACATTTGATGATTCACCTGAATGTCTTGAAGGTGATACACCTAATCAATTTGATAGAGTGATAATCTTTTCATTTCCATCGGATCAGGATGCTGATAACTGGTGGAATGATAATGGTTACCAAGAATTATCTACTCATAGAAGAGCTTCAACAGAAATAACGCTTCAAAAAGTTAAAGGCATGGCGCCAAGATAAAATATATAATATTAAACATAATATATATTATGCGAAGTTATATATCCAATAGGCATATATTGCACATACCATTTCTATTATTTTTTATTAAGAAACTAAGAGGATAAATAAATTATTTGTGTACTCAATAAATAGATAAATAGTGTTTAGCCTTTTGGTGCAGGTTGATCTGACCACTCCCAATCACTATCGGCACATTTATCAATTAAAAGTACTTGTAGCTCTTCTAATAAAAGCAATCCATCCTGGAATTCAATTACTGATGGATCTACAGCACTTGATTGAAAACCAATAAAATTAGATCCCCTCTTAGGATTATTAGTTGCAATTCCAGCTGAAAATGAAGCGGTACTTCTATCAGCCTGCTCTGTAACCCTGCTAGCAATATCTGATAATTGATTCTGTACTCTTATAACTTGCTGAGATAATTGAACGCAATTTAATGATTCAGGTTCGTATGGAAAATGAATTCTTGCGGTTGATGTTTCTTGGTAAACAGGAACTGTTAAAGCACAACTAGATATAATAAGTGTGCATGAAAGTATCCATAAAGTTTTATTTTTTATACTAAAATAAGTATTCATCATCAAAAAACCCCCTTGTGATTAAATATTATCATATATTAATCTAGAAAAATCGACAATAAATAACATCATTATAAAATCTACCATATGATTCTTTACGCATTCTAGATTAAAATTAAAGTATGAATAAATTTATACAAACATCATTATTATTTATATTATGCGCATACTGCTCAGCTGAAGTTTTAAAAAACCCTACAAGCTATTCTTCTGACCTTTATAAAGAAGTTATATTAAATGGGAATTATGACTCATCGATTGATCATCCAAATAAATTTCTAGATTTTAATTACGGAGAAAGAGTGGCTTCTCCCGAACAAATAGAGAATGCAATAAATGCATATAAGCAGCAATCTAATAAAATAAAAGTAATCAACTATGGTAAAACACATGAAGGACGCCCTCTTCATGCACTAATAATATCTTCTCCAAATAACATCGCCCAATTAGATACAATTAAACAAAATTTATCTGTTCTTTCAGATGCAAGCAAAACTACCAATAAAGAAGCAAAAAAAATCATAGATTCTCTTCCAGCTATTGCATGGATGGCCTATTCAATTCATGGAAATGAGACATCTGGTTCAGATTCTGCCCTTGGCTTAATTTATCATCTAATAGCTAGCAATGATTCAGAAATTACAAACCTTTTAGATAAAATGATTGTCATTATTGATCCGGTTATGAATCCTGACGGTCGAGCTAGATTTACTAAATCTCTAGAGCAATATAGAAGTGCTGCACCAAACTATGATGATCAATCATTGATTCATACAGGTGATTGGCCATATGGTAGAACAAACCATTATTATTTTGATTTAAATAGAGATTGGATTTATTTGACTCAACCTGAAACTCAAGGTCGAGTTTCATTAATAAACGAATGGAAACCTCAAATACTTGTTGATGCTCATGAAATGGGTGCTCAAGATACTTTTATGACAGGTCCTGCACGTGAGCCCATTAATAAAAATATAGATACAGATCTCATCAAATGGGGAAATGTCTTTGCTCAAGATCAAGGATCTGAATTTGATAGAAGAAATTGGCGTTTTTACACAGGTGAATGGCATGAAGATTTATATCCTGGGTATTCATTTTATGTAAATTTTAGAGGTACTCTAGGCATACTATATGAGCAATCACGTATGGCTGAAGATGGAGTTCGAAGACCTGAAGGAACTATTCAATCATATAAAGAGTCTGTCCACCATCAATTTGTCAGCTCTCTAACAAATCTAAATACTTTACTAAATAATAGTAAGGCTATGTATAGCGACTATTGGGAAGGAAGAAAGTTAAATATATCAAAAGAAAGTAAGTGGGCTAATCAAACATTTGTAATATTACCAACTAAAAATTCATCTAGAATTAACACTCTTGCTAGTAAATTAAATTCTCAAAATATTGAAGTCTACATTAATAAACAAAATATTAATGTTAAAAATGTATTGAAACAGACTGGTGATATTGTTGAAGAATTTGTTATTCCAACTGGCAGTATGATAATTCCTAATCGCCAGTCTGAAGCTCCATTAATTTCGGCTATATTAGAATTTGATGCAGAAATTGGTGAAGATGTTATCAAAAAAGAGAGAGAAGCTACTTTAAGAGACGGCTCATCTATTATGTATGATACAACTGCTTTTAACTTTACTATGATGTATGGATTAGAAGCTGTGACAGTTCCAGAATACCTAAAAACAAACCTTTCATTGTGGGAGCCATCTTCTGTAGAAATAGATGTTGATGATGATGCTATTATGTGGATTGTTGATGGTGAAGACGATCTATCTGTTGCTTTTGCTGCAAGACTAATGGAACAAGATGTTCAGGTAAGAATCGTTGATAAAGATATTATTCTTTCTGGTAAAAGCTTATCTAGAGGAAGCCCTGTTGTAATAGCTATGGATAATCCTGAAAATTCAAGATTAATAGAACTAATCAAGAATACTGCTAAAAATTTGAATGTTTCAGTATCATCACTTTATACAGGTTTTGGTCCTGAAGAATTGCCTGACTGGGGTGGTAGACATTTTAGGTTATTAAATAAACCTCAAATTGCTATATTGAGTCATGAGGGTTTCAGCTCCTATGATGTCGGTGTAAGTTGGTGGTCGCTTGATCATCATTTAGGCATTAGACACAGTCATCTTAATTCATCAATGATCGGTTATGCAGATTTAAGAAGATACAACACATTAATAATGCCAAGCGGTTATAGATCACTCAATCAAAATGAAGTATCTGCTCTTAAAGATTGGGTAAAACAAGGTGGGACATTGATTGCTAATAACAGCAGCACAAGAATGCTTATATCTGACAATTCAATTACAAGTATTAAAGACATAAGTAACTCATTTGAAAATAGTCATGAATACAACATAAAGTTACAAAGAGAATTTTTATCAAAAAACACATTTATAGATATGGACTATGTAAACAATAATAAAATTAATACAGAAATCTCATATCCATGGGAAGAAACTGAAAATAGAATTGATTCTGATACATTACAAAAACGTGATAAATGGCAATCATTATTCATGCCATCTGGAGCATTTGTTGCTGGAAGAGTTGATGACAAGCACTGGCTTACATTTGGAGTAATTGATACTTTACCTCTTCTATATTCAGATTTTCCCGTATTAATGGCTGACTCAAGTTCAAAAGCTATAATAAGAGTTGGTGAATTAACTAAAAACAATAATCAAGATGCATATAAGACTATTAACTGGTCTGATATTCCTGCAGGTAATGACTTAAATGTAAGAATGAGTGGATTGATATGGCCTGAAGCATCACAAAGAATTGCCAATTCTGCATATCTTACTCGTGAAAGGTTTGGAAAAGGTCAAATTATATTATTCGCAGGAGAACCAAATTTTAGGGGTGCTTCATTAGGCACCAATAGATTATGGCTGAACGCAATTGTTTATGGAAGTGGCCTTGGAACTTCAACACTAATAAGACAATAAATCACTTTGCTAATGAAAATATTTATATTATTAATAATACTAGTATCGTGTGGAAAAAATGAAATGAATAAACCAAATCCAAAAAAAATACCATTTGAAATGACTCAACATGAAGATACGAGAATTGATAATTATTACTGGTTAAGAGATGACACAAGATCAAATGAGGAGGTTTTGACGTACTTACAGTCTGAAAATATGTTTGCAGATCAATGGTTTAGATCTAAATATAACTATAAAAATGAAATTGTTAATGAGCTTATAGAACAACTTTCTGACGAAGAGGTATCGTTTCCATTAAGTAACAATGGTTATCTATATTATGAAAAACTAAATAAAGGCGACCAGTTACCAAGATTTTATAAAAAAGAATCTCCTAATGGCGAAGAAAATCTTTATTTAGATCCAAATATTAAGTTAAAAACTCAAGAATACTATTCTATTAACGCAATTAGGCCATCAAGAGATAATTCACTTATTGCATATTTAGAGGATAACAATGGTAGACGTGAGCATGATATAAAGATTATAGACGCCGTTACATTAAAAATAATTGACAGTGCAGTTAAAGGTACTTCCAGAGATATTATTTGGTCTAGTGATAATAACTATATAATTTACTCCAAAAAAGACCCTATTACCCTCATCAATAATTCAGTATATGCTCATAAAATTGGTTCGCCCTACTCTGAAGATGTGTTGCTATATAAAGAAAAGGACCACGAATATGATATCAATATTAGTTTATCTAATTCAAAAAAATATGCTTATATAAATATTGCAGCTACAAATCAAAATGAGATTCGTTTAATTGATTTAGATAACCCTTTGGATAAACCTCAACTTTTTTTAGAAAGAATTGAAAATCATTTGTATTACTTGGACCATGTAGATGATAAAAATTTTTATATTCTATCTAATCATAATGCACCTAATTTTAAAGTTTTAACTACTGATACGCTTAATGAATTATCTATTAGTGATATGGATGTTATTATTGATCATGATATTAATATTTTTATAAACAATATTGTATATAAAAAAAATAACTTAATTCTTGAAGTTAGAGAGAATGGTTTACCGGAAATTAGTATCTTTAATCTATTATCTGCTGATACTTATAAAGTAGCTCATAAGGATAATGCATATACGGTTGATATAAACACCAATAATGTGAATTATTCAGATGAGGGTTTTTATTTTAATTATTCCAGTTTAACAACACCAAATTCCATCAAATTCTTTAATTTTTCATCAATGTCCTACTCAACAGTTTGGCAAAAAGAAATATTAAATTTTGATGCTAAACAATATAGCGATGAAAGGTTTTTTTATCAATCTAGAGATGGGGTAGATGTCCCAGCTATAATTTTCTATAAAAACGATACTAACCTTGCCACTGCTCCCATTCTATTTTATGGATATGGATCATATGGTATTAATACTGAGGCATCATTTAGACAGTCCCTTTTTCCATTATTAAACAGAGGCTTTGTATATGTCATTCTTAATATTAGAGGTGGCGGTGAAATGGGTAAGCATTGGTATGATGATGGAAGAATGTTTAATAAGATAAATACATTCAATGACTTTAATGACGGTGTTCATGCTGTCTTAGATAAAGGTATTGGAAATCGAGAAAATGTATTTGCAAGAGGTGGAAGTGCTGGCGGCTTGTTAATGGGAGCTATTATTAACTTAGAGCCTAATCTCTATAAAGGCATATTATCTGGAGTTCCCTTTGTAGATGTGCTTACCACAATGTCAGACCCAAGCATTCCATTAACTACATTTGAATATGATGAGTGGGGAAATCCTGCTAATATTGATGAATATAATTACATAAAGCAATATTCTCCTTACGACAATATTATTAAAGCCAACTACCCTGCTGTTTTCATCACATCAAGCTTATATGACTCTCAAGTGCAATATTTTGAGCCTGCTAAATATACAGCAAAACTTAGAGACTTCAACCAATCCGATAATCCAATTTTAATGAAAATGAATCTGATTGGAGGCCATGGTGGAATGAGTGGAAAAATTAATCAATTTAATGAAATAGCTGAAGAATTTAACTTTATAATAAATTTAGTTGAATAATGCATCGAAGAGATTTCCTTAAGTTATTATCTACAATCGCCTTATATTCACCACTAGCATCTTCAAAAAACCTTAATCAAAAAAAAATTACTATTGTTGGTGCTGGAATTGTTGGCACATGTATAGCTCATGAATTATCAAGATTAGGTCAAAATGTAACAATTATAGATAAATCTCTACCGGCTTCTGGTACAAGTGGAAAATCATTTAACTGGGTTAATGCAACCTATCCAAAGAAGCCTTATTCATATAATTATCTGTCTCAGATGGGATTAGCTGCATTTAAAGATTTAAATAAATACATTGACTTTCCAGGTAAATGGAATGGTTCACTCGAATGGTTTATTGATTCTAAGAAACATAAAATTCTATTAAGTAATATAGATGAATTATTAAAATATCCTTCTCATTCAAAACATGAAATTATTAATAACAAAAAAGCTAGAAAATATGAACCAAATATAAATTTTAATAACAATAATAATATTGTTTATTCAATTGAAGATGGCGCAATTGATTGTGATGAAACTATTAAAAATCTTGTGGCTAAAACAATTTTTAATGGCGGTAAAATGATTAGTAATTGTTCATATAAAGATTCTGTTTATAGGAATGGTAAATTATCTTCAATAATCACTTCGCTTGGAGAAATTGAAACTGATTTAGTTATTTTTTCAGTTGGAATTAATACAAACAATCTTATAAAAAAAATAGTTTTAAAAAAACCAACGGCAGGAATAATAATTAAATCGAAACCTTATAAAAAAATAATAAATAAAATTATTGTTGGTCCTGGAATTCATATTCATCAACAAAATGATGGTAGATTGATAATAGGTGAACAGGATGGATCACCGAAAAATCATGAAAAAAGACTTTATGGTTATCCAACTAAATTCCCATCAAAATCATTTGAGAGTCATCATGTTAATAACATCCTGATTAAATCAAAATCATTTATCAATAACATTGATGATATTGAAATTGAGTCTGTTGATATTGGTTGGAGACCTTTACCAATTGATGGGTTACCAATAGTAGGTTATTTAAATTCACGTCAAGATTCTTATGTAGCCTCCATGCATAGTGGAATAAGTTTAGGGCCTATAATTGGTAAACTTGTTGCACAAGAAATAACAGAAAATATCAATAGTGAGTATTTAAAAGATTTCAGGCCAAATAGATTTTAAAATTAAATACTTAAACCCTCAAAAATTTTTATATTTTTTAAAAAAGTAAACAATATATATATAATTTTTTTTATTTAAACCTATTTTATGTATTAATATTAAAGATGTTATTTTAAAAATGGGAGGAGTAAATGACAGAATATCAAATATTTAACATGATGTATGTTGGGTTTATTAGTAATTCAATGTATTTTGTAGGGATGGTTTTATTAACCTGGCTTGGTTTTAGAATGGCTAATAATATCTATAATAGTTCAGAACCAAATATGGCAGCTAAGGTATTTACATCAGTATATTGTGTACTTGTTGGAGTTATGTTGTTTTATACACAACAAATAGGTGCAGCTATCTTAGAAACAGCAGCAAATTCATTAGCAGCAATAGAAGCATCTTCAGCTGAAAGAATGTCAACATACCCTAATTCACCACTTTCAATTGGTGGTCCAGTACAAACTTTCTTTGTACTTTTGGTAGTGATCTTTCAATTAGGCATAGTGTGGGGTAAGAAATAATGAAAATTAAAGAATATTTAATATCTTTTTTTCTATTATTCACATTTAATATTAATGCTGAAAATGTAAAACCTGGTGAAGAAACTGGTGAGTTTCACTATTTCAATGTTACAAATCCAGCTAAATTTGTTGAGGCAATGGATGAGCATTATGCATCAGATTGTGCAGAAAGATGGCAAGAAGAATCTGGCGCTAATGTTGTTCTAATGCAAGTGCTTGGTTCAACACATACACATTTTATTTATGTTGGCTATAAAAATAATGATATGTTAGAGAAAGGAAGAAATCTCTTTGGGTCATGCCCTGAAACAGCAAAAATGATTGCTAAATTAAACAAATATTCAGAGCCTTCCGACTATGTAAGTAGACTTGGTGAGCAATCACTAGAAGTTGGAGATTGGACAAAGGATAATCATTTTATGAAATTTAATTTTGACGTTGTGCCTGGGAAGGCGGATATATACGCAAAAGAATGGACCAAGATGATGAATTCATTGGAGCAAACTAATTCTGCAGGACTCATAACACATAGAGCTGGAAGTGGCTGGATGTCGCATTTTGTTTATGTTGGTGGTGATTCAATAGATGATTTGTATACAACTTTTGATAAAAACTCTAAAAGCAAGGCTTTTCAAACTTTTGTTGAAAATATTAGTTCTATTAGAACGCTTAGAAACGTAAGCTTAATTACTCCTGTAGGAGCATATCCAGCTGAGCGATAGTATTAAAAAAAGAGGGCTTATATGCCCTCTTTTTTGTTTTTATTTAGTATAGATAGTTTCGCAAAATTCAGTTGTTTGTCTTACAACTCTGGTTACATATTTTGCAAAAGCTTGATCCCAAATTTTTCCGTAGGAAGCACCTGCAAAATACTCATCTACAACTTTACCACTTTCTGCAGCAGTATTAGTTACTACTCGAAGATGTGTAACCTCTACTCCACCACCCATAGGATCAAATACACCAATTCGCATATTATGACCTGCTTTCTGTAAAGCTTTCTCTAATTTAATCATTTCTTTTGCAAATCCTTGTGAATCTGAAGTTTCAATTCTCCACAATCTCTCATAACCAGGATTTAATTCAAATTCTTTTAGAGGCTTCCACGTTACAGAATATAGAACCGTGCGAAGTTTATTAAACTCTTCTGATGGTTTCATAGGATCATATAGTTCTGATGTCATAAATGCTTTTTCAACACTTGGAAATGCATTCCATACAAACATCTCTCCAGGATATTCATTACCTGTTTTAACAACACAAACTCCAGCGACATCGGAATCAATAATCTTGAATGCTTCTGTATTTTCTTTCATAAAATTTATATATGCATCTACATCTTTAGCTTTCACATGCAGAGAAGTAAAAGAGCCCTCTGGGATGGAAGCATTCAGACCTGATGATATTAAAGAAATACATAAAAAATATAATGATAAATTAGTAAATTTCATTTTTTCTCCCTATATTATTTAGTTAATTAAATACTATTACATAAAACACATATAAATAAAAAAATAATGTAAATTTTTTATTTATAAAGATATACATAAGCAAAAAATGAACACTTAATTCACAAAAACTGTAAAGTATTTATTAATTAAAAATAAATTTATACATAAGATTGTATTAATAATAATTGTGGTAGAATTCTTTCCTTTTTATACTTTAAACAATGATATATTCAAGCATTTTAGAAACTGTAGGCAATACTCCTGCCGTAAAAATTAATAATTTAGGTCCTGAAGGTATTAACCTTTATGTCAAGCCTGAGTTTTTTAATCCTGCTTCATCTGTAAAAGATAGATTGGCTTTTAGCATAATTGATGAGGCTGAAAAACAAGGAATTTTAAAACCAGGTCAAACTGTTGTTGAAGCCACTAGTGGAAACACAGGAATCGGTTTAGCTTTTGTCTGTGCAGCAAAAAATTATCCTTGTGTGATCACTATGCCAGAAAGTGCATCTATTGAAAGAAGAAAAATGATGAGATTCTTAGGTGCAAAAGTAATTATTACCCCTGCCCCAGAAGCTGGTTCTGGT
>MDSZ01145017.1_pt1 | contig 14453 bp, 11 predicted proteins | sample 811201 | NCBI WGS metagenome assembly MDSZ01 (sample SAMN05326647, study PRJNA326480) | marine metagenome | isolation source: seawater | place: Indian Ocean: North | collected 2010
ACCAACCAAGTTTAGCGATATGACGCCGGGCTGTTCAGGTGAAAGGGTTACAATATTAAGAATCATTGTGTCTTCAGCACCGGTAACCCCAAGAATTTCAACATCTGCATCAGTAATTTCCACTGAATATTCAGGAATAATGCCTCCGGGTTCCAAAACAATAAAAGCCAATCCATCTTTTTTATCCTCTCGAAGCCACATAAAAGGAAGTTCTTCCTGATCGTAAAGAAGTTCCATCTCCCGGATCTCAGAAAAACCGAAAAGACCTTGTGGTAACTTCAACCGATTTCTAGAAGCCGATGATCCTATATCTGGATTATTGGAGTCTTCATCTATCTTTAACTTCATGATAGATAGGAGTTATAGATAATTAAGTAACGAATTGTTAAGCATCTGCGAACCGACCTGCATAGCAGCCTGATATGAAGTGGATATTCGAGTAAGTCTCATGATTGCTTCAGAAAGGTCAATTTCCAAATCGTTGGAAATTTGTTTGTCAATCGACATCGAATATTCTTCATCATGTGAGTTGACTGTTTCAACTCGGACCATTGAGGCAGTTAACTCACCCATCTTATTGACAATCTCGTCTTCCATACGGGAAAGTTCTTTTTCAGAGGCAAAGACCTCTTCCGCAAAGTCAGTTGCAGTTGAATTAAGCAGACCTTGCTGTAAATCTATCAAAGAATTAACGATATTACCTAGACTCTTTGTTCCCTCATTGGATGCATCTAGCAAAAAGGACAAATCAGTTTTGGTACCTACCGTGGAACTTGAAGTCTCTTCTCCTCCCAGGTATGAAACATTTAGAAGATTACCTGCAGAATCTCGATGATCCAAAAAAGTCTTTGTTCCGGTAGCAAAGGAAAAAGTATCACCAATCTTAGGCGTACTTAAGGAGGAAGCGTTTTGACCACTAGCAACATTTATTCCTTCAAAACCAGAAATAAAATAAGAACCAGTTGTGTTGTCTTCTTGCCAAATTATTTTGGCAGACAAAAGACTGCCATCCTGGAGATCAATCTCCACATCTTGAAAATCGGAATGAATGGTATTCGAAGAGGTAGATGACCCAAAAAAGTATTGACCACGCTCAGTAATCCTAAGCCCGACAACCTCACCATTTGCATCAATCACTGCTTCAGCCTGTGCTTTAGTTCCACTCCCACCGGGTTCAGGCAGACGAACATTAGGCTGATTTTCATTATTTGTGTTAAAACTTAAAACATGATTCAATTCACCTTCTTCTGATAATTTCGCCCAAAAGGTATTCTTGGTGGACTGACCATTTTCGTTGAGGTAAAATTCATCATCAGGAAAGACCGCAAATTGTCCTTGAAAGTTACCCAATTCGTCTGCAACCGTGATGACATTCTTCAAATCATCTTGTCTGGATTGATAATACGCACCTTTGTAGTAAACAATTTCACCAGAGGAGTAAGTCTCACTTGAGGACCAAGCAGAACCTTGCTCGGTTACTGATGCTGATACTTCTTCAAAAAGCGGATTTCCAACCAATAGTGATTCATTTGTAAAATCATCAGTTGCTAGGAAATAACGGTCTACAGGAGCATTGTTATTGTTAACATCATAAGATCTGTTGAAAACAATATCACCTTTTTTTCCAGAAACAGTACCGTTATCCATCAAAACGGTTTCAAAACCTTTCTTGGGCAGACCATCTGCAAGCAAGAACAATCCACCGCCTTCAAGGTTTGTTTCAGTGAGAGAATCCCAAACAGAAGAATCCAAGTTGGCTTCATCAGTTACAAGAAAATACCGCCCATCATGAAGGACGACAGCACCATCAACCAAAGCAGCTGGGTTCGCAGTTGAATCCACAATGTCACCTTTTACAAACATTCCATCAATAATTTCGCCTGAAGGATCTGTTGCAACTAGTCTGTATTTGTGGTTAGCCTGATCAAAGACGGTCATGGCGGAAGACTCTGACCCTTGAACCGAAAAATGCGAGACAGGGTAAACGATTTCCTGCACTAATGCGGCGGCGTCAGTGGAAAGATCAGCAATTGAATTTTCGTAAGTTTTGGACTCCAACAAGATATCTTCCGTATGGTATTGTGCATCCAATTGTTCGTCAAAGAGTCTTCCGTCAGGAGACAAGAAAAAGATTCTATTTTCTGTTTTTTCAGACTGGAGATTCCAATCCTCTCTTTTTACATCGTAATTGGAAGGAATCTTTTTCCAGAAATTGCCTTCCAAACCTGGCTTTCTGTTAAAATTGGCATCGATTTGAGATTCCCATAACTCACCATCATGCAAAACCAAATCACCCAGTTCATAACGCGAAAGTCTTTTCCAAGGATAAGAATGGTCAATGTTTAGACTGGAAGATCCTTTAATAGACTCGGCATTTATTGATACATCTCTACTCCAACTCATCACTGGAGCAGAGCCTACAGGTCTAATTTTATTGGTTATTGCATATTCCTCAATTTTCAGACTGTCGAACTCATCAACGGCTTGTCCGTACTTAGTGCCTGAAACGTAGAAATTGGCTATATCAGTAATTTCAATATCATCGTTTTGAGATGTAGATCTCCTCCAGACGCCTTCGGAATTCAATTCCATAGGCTTAAGATATCCCTTAACTGGGAGCAGTGAATCAGAAGTATCTTGGTAATATTGAAAAGTGTAATCCCCGGCTAGATTATCCTGGCCGGTAAGGGACTGGACTTGTAGGTCATCCAGATTAAAGACCATATCACCATTGTTAAAAAACTCACCAAAAGCTTTTTCCCAAACGGTGTCTTGATCAGCAGCGTCTAAATCAGCCCATCCCTGAACTGCAATGGGAACTGGTCTTTGAGCATATTCATTCCGAAAGGACTGAACTGCATTACTGTCTAAAACAATATCGAATTGAGATTGATCAAAAGTTTGGGACCCCACTTCAAAAACTTCTTGTCTGATAACTTCCTTTTCAGCGTCGTTAAGGTCATCAAAATTCTTACCTGGGAAACGGGCAGCCGTTTTATCGGCAATCTTTTCTTCTACTTGGTTGGGAAAATAAGTGGAAGGGTTCCATTGCGAAATGTAACTCACGGAAGAATGGTAATTTTCACCCACACTTCCATAAACCACAAGATCTCCGTTATTGGAAATCTCAGAGGAAAGCATTGCATTGGAATTTCTTAAATTAGGAGATTCCCCTCCCCTAACATATGCTCTATACCAAGGAAAATCAGGATCAGGAGAATTGGGGTCCGGTAGGCGGGGCGATTGATCCAGGGAACCCGTATCGTTATTGATCAAATCTCGAACAACTTCATTTATTTTGGATGTGGTTAATCCGTCTTTGGTCGCCTCAACTATATACTCTCTACCGTTAATCTTAAAGACAACTTGCTCACCTTCAGCAAGAATTCGATTACCATCAACACTTTCAGAGCCTACCAGACTTGCATTGAGTGAAATCGAAGTTTTGATCTCATTACCCAAGAGTACATCGGTATTTCCAAAATTAGGCTTTAATTCATTACCCGCAAACAATGAAGTACCCCTGTGCGTCGCATTAATGCGATTAAGGGCCTCTTCCACCAACTCGGATATTTCATGACCGTAAGTTTCAGCTGCAGATTGGTTAAGCTCAGTACCTGCAACTCGTGCAATCTCAATTGCCCTCTGATTAAGTTGCCTGAGATGATCTAGATTCAGATGCCCAGCATTAAGAAACTCCTTAGCTTGTGATGAGTTTCTCTTGTATTGAGAAAGCTTAGATTTTTCGGATTCAAGATTGATCAGTCTTCCAACACGTAACCCGTCATCTTCTGGATATTTTATTTTCTGACCCGTTGAAATTTGCTGGTCCAACTCGAACCGTTTGATTTCCAAATCGCGAATAGTCCTGGTTACACTATCGGATACACTGAGGTTTGGAATTCGCATTATTTAACAAGCCCCATTACAACCAATTCGAGCATTTTGTCGAGGGTATTTAACACTCGAGAAGATGCCTGAAACGATCGCTGAAACTGCATTAGGTCCGCCACTTCTTCATCGATGGAAACCGAGCTCACAGCCCTTCTTTGATCTAAAAGCAGATTCTGAATCGATTTCTGATGGTCAAGATTGTCGTTAAGATCAGCCATCTCATTTCCCAGATCTGCATTTATAACTGATATCATTTCAGTAAATTTGCCATCCCCAACCTTACTGATCTCAAAAGCGGTGTCGTTTGAACCTTCGGGCAAGTCCTCAGAGCTCTTGATGTTTTCTGCATTAAGTCCGTCGTCTACTCTCAGTGCGGTGGCCAAGTTCCATTCATTTGAAAGAACTGCATCAAACTTAAAATTATCGCCTTGAACATACATTTGTGAACCATCCTCTATCCGAAAAGGAATGTCCTCGTAACCTCTCAACCAAAAACGACCATCGTCATTGTTTGGGCTGTCAGGAGTTAGTAGTCTGTCTTCTCCCGGATATGTCGAATCGTAATCGATGGTGGTATGCTGCATCCTTCTTGCAGACGCGTAAAAATTACTCTGGACTCCAACATCTTCGATCTGAAGTCCGAAATTATCTCCCTCGCGAAACCATGCTATCCCCGAGTTGTCCAAATCCCAACCCTGTTCCAATTCATTTGGCAAGATGTTACTACTCTGTACGATGGTGAAAGTATCACCTTCAGCGTAAGGCAGTGTCATGTTAACTTCTTCTTCAAATAATTTCAATTCACCGTTACCTTCTTTACCGAAAAGCCCATAGGTTTCTTCTATAAAAGTGTTGGGACCCATAACGGGTCTGGAGAGAAAAGCGTCAAAACCGAACAAATATCCGCCAGGTTCATCTGTCGGGTTGTAAATTCCATTCACCTGAGACACAAAATCAGTAACCAACTCATTCAAACCTACTCTAAATTTATCTAATGCGTTGAGCTTGGCGTCTTGATACCCGGCAATAGCTCCAGTTTCCAAGGATAATTCGGTACCCGTACCAGCCGAATCGCCTTCCAAGAAAATAGAATTCTCTGAGGGCAGTCCATTTCCTTCATTGATAATTTTGAAGTCCTTAATTTCGCCACCTCTAATAACGGCTTCTGCTATACCCAAGTTAAGTTCTTCCCATGAACCATAATCCGATATATTATGTCCCGTAGGTGCAGCTTTTCGAACAAATTTAAGACTGTCTAAATTGTTTGCATCAGGAACAATGTTCTGATCTGCCGCCTGTGGGGTAAATTCGTAGATATATTCGGACCATTTTTCGTCGAAAGGATTAAAAGAGGCTACTGATTCAGCATCAGTGAAATTGATGTGATAAACATCGGTATCAGAATTGTATGGAGCGTCATTTACAATGAAAAACTTATCTTGGTGAAAATACACCTCGCCAATTTGCAACTCAAGTTCGGTTTGAGTTTGATCAAGAACTTGAGCAGATGAATCTATCCAAGCATTCAATTTAACGAATTCACTGGAGCTTTCGGGATTAAAGTCACCAGAAAGATATTTCAAGTGCAATGGATTATTTGAGTCCAATGTTCCAACCTCGTCATTCAGAAACATAAAATATGAGTCATTTACAGAAAGAACATCTCCTTTCAATAACTCATCGCCATCCACTAATGGTAGATTTTTGCTTGCAAAACCGGGACCATTCTCAGGCAAAACGTCACCAATCAAAAGCACATTTCCACTAACTCCAACTAGGTTCTCGGAATTAAGCTGTATAATTTCACCTTTCTCACGATTTTGAACAGCAGAAAGATCCAATCCTTTAACGAGAGGAGAAAGTGCCTGATAGTAGTTGCCATCGTATTCAAAAACATCGTTGGCGGAAAAGTTACGATTGGTGATCTGAACATCAGGATTTTCAAGGGAGGCGTCACTTATATTCTGGAGCAAAGCACCCGCATCCTCCGATGCCTGATAGTATTTTCCTTCATAATAAATCTGATCACCCTTCACAAAGCTTTCAAGGTCAGAAAACTTTCTTTTGGTTTCATCCACCTTACCATTTGGCCAATCCGTAATTTCCATGAATTGATCACTATTAAGAGGAGTGGAAGAACTTTCTGTATTTTCAAGTGCCTGCCAAAGAGAAAGATTTCCCTCAGCATTTTCAAAATAAAACACTTCTCCTTCTTTTCTCTCCACACTTGGGACAGAAGTGGAGGCCAAAGCACCAAGTTGGGTTGCTCCACCGGTAACGGCACTAATTTCATTACCTTCGTCAAAAGGCTGCCCAGCAGGAAGAGCATTAGGATCGGCAACTGCTTGTTGTGGCACTACGGCGGCAGGATTTGCATCCGTTTCACCAATTAAAGGGATGGGAGGAAGTAAAGATAAGAGAATTGGACCATCGGAATCGTCATAAGATGTACCTCCATCAAGAACCTCTACTCTACCAAGTTTTCCTTCTGGAGTAATCTTTGCTTGGACCACGGCGTTGCGCCCCCCGGGATTCATTCGAGAAGCCTCTTGGGTGGAAATTGTGGCTATTTGATTGGCATCTAATTCAGGATTCTTGATTTCAAGATCTCTTGAAATTAGAGAAGTACCTAAAGTTAACTTTTGATCCCAATCATTGGTCACTGACTTAGGACCTGTCGGATCCAATAAATTGATTTTCCTGCCATCTTTTGAATCAACATACAAATTCAAGAAGCCGGAAACTTTGTTTGTTGTTGGATCAATGTCGTCCTCAAAAGTAAAATTCATGTATCCGGCCAATTCCTCAAGCAAAGCCTGCCTGCGGTCTCTGTAACTTACAGCCTTCCCCTTATCCTGAAGTTCAAACCTCCTTACTTGTTTGTTAACTTCATGAATTTGTGAAAGCAGGCGATTCACATCATCCACTGACCTCTCCATGGTAAGATTGAGGTCACTTTCAATACGATCCAGGTTTTCTCCAGTTTCGTTAAAACGATTAACTAAAGTTTTAACCTTATTTAAAATATCCTGCTTTGTAGTTGCATCGTTCGGAGCAACAGAAAGATCATGGAAAGAATTGAAGAAATCATTAAGAGCTCTTGAAAGGCTACCAGGCGCAAGAATACTGTCATGATCTTCATCCAATCCAGCATTTACGCTATTATTGGTAAGACTTTCGCCCATAGCTGCCTGCAATAGGTCCAAAATTTCCTTTTTAGCTTCCAAGGATGAAGTTTGGCCGGTTTCAACAATAACGCGGTCGTCGAGCATGCGGCTTCTTGCGTGATCAAGCCCACCTGCTTCAAGTCCTGATGTTTGCAACCCGCCAAAAGAACCATACATAACACCTTCACGAGCCAAAACCCTTTGACGGGCGTAGGTCTCATCATTGACATGAGCTAAATTTTGACCAGCAATCTCAGCAGTCTTCGCATGATATCGAAGAGCTTCACTATTTTTGCTTATCTCACCTAATAAAGACATATTATGAGTTATGCGCTTTCGTTCAAGCTGGACTTACCAGTGTCAAGTCTATTAAGGCTACCTTTAGAGTCATAGACTTTAGAGTTAGATGAGGGATCTGCCATCGATAGAAGTTGGTCAGTTACTTCAGTTAGACGACGTAAAAGTCTCTGGTTTTGTTCGATTTTATTTCGCACCTGAGAGATCAAAGAATTGATTTCATCGATAATGCTCTGGAACATTGGTTGCGTGACATCTGGAAAATAAGACACCAACTCACTAAGAGTAGATGAGTCGGGTTCCCCAAAGGTTTCTGCCAAATTGGAAACGTATCCAGTCCTTTTCCTGTGCAGAATTTGACTTGCTTCCAATTGAGTTTGAACAGATTGGTTAATTTCCAAGAGACTGTCAGGTCTACGGTTTAAAATGCTTTGTTGCTGAGCATTCAGCAAACCAATAAGACCTCCATACTCCTGTAACTCATCGCGTAACAATCCGAGGAGATCCTCCCAATCAAAGCAGAGACCAGAAGTATGGCTTTGGGATAATTGCACCATTACTCGGAAACTCCTTTCTCAGGGTCAATGGAGTCATCTTTTGGACTAGAAGGTGTTGAAATTTTTTGATTCAATTGCTGTTGAAGAATATTTGAGACTCCAAATCCTCCACCCTGTGCAACGCTCTCTGAAATGGCATCTGTGAAAAAATGCCTGTACATCCTGTGAGCTCCTGCATCCTCATTGAAGACACCCTCGAACATAGGTTTGAGTGCTTCTTTGAGGAACTGTTTTACCAAGACCGCTTCGAACTGTTGACTCACGGCAGCATTTTTCTGTTTTTGAGAAATGTTTTTGGAGTGAGCCATCTCCATGAGGATCGAAGAATCCATCCCTACATACTTGTCATTGCTACTAGCGATTTCCATAATGAAGCTTAGTTAATGATCAACTCTGCCTGTAGTGCCCCTGCGTTTTTGATTGATTGGAGAATGGAGGCCATTTCGCGAGTGGTAAGTCCAAGTTTGTTTAGTGCCGAAGCAAGATCATTGACCGTAGAAGCACCCTGCGGGTCTAACTCTTCAAGAGTTTCAAACCTACCAATTTCTTCGATCAGCTCTGCATTTTCGCCTTCAAGAATGGTTGTAGCTCCCTGAGAAAAAGGCAGCGGTTGACTAACGCCTGTGGTTGGATTTAAGAAAATTGTTATATTACTGTTACTTACTGCAACTGGAGATATGCGGACATTCTCTGTAGCAACTATGGTTCCGGTCCTCTCATTGATTATAACACGGGCTGGGACTTCCGGCTTAACATCGATTTCACCAATTGCTGCTAGAAAATTTGTAAGCTGTCCTCTGTATTGAGGGGGCAAATTCACATTCACAACGCCAGAATCTGTCGCAAGAGAGGTGGCTGGAAACAATAAATTAATGGCATCAGCCATTTTGACTGCAGTACCAGAATCAGGGGATCTCAGTAATAAGTCAATTGAGTTACCCTGAACAACATTGCTCTCAACCTCCACCTCAACAATTCCACCATTGCTGACTATGCCGACTGTTGGATGATTAACCTGCACATTGGCCCCACCAGCATTACCCGCAGAAAGTCCACCCACAGAAACCGCTCCTTGTGCGACTGCATAGGCAGTTTTGTTATCAGGACCAAAAAGCGGAGTCTGCAACAGAATGCCACCTTGGAGGGAATCTGCATTACCAATGGAAGATACTGTTACATCCATCCTTGTACCTTCCTTTGCGAAGGGGCCAATATCAGCTGTTACAATAACAGCCGCAATGTTTCTTGATTTATCGGCTTTATCTGCTCTTATACCAAAGTTTTCCAGTGCATTGAGGATACCAAGTTCGGTATATTCAATTCTGGAATCACCCTGACCGTTTAAACCAGTAACTATTCCATAGCCTCTTATCTGATTGCTTCGACTACCACGGACATCCGTCAAATCTTTTATTCTCGCTGCATCCAAAGATGAAGGCACCGCCAAAAGAACACATAATGGTAAGAGAATGATTAAGCTTTTCACTTCAGAAAGGATTAAGGATGGATGCAAGGCGTTGATACCAGGATTCTTTCTGAGCATCGTTGAGGCTGCCTTTTGAAACAAATTCAATCTGAGCGTCTGCGATGAATTGAGATGATACTATGTTTCTATATCTTAATCCATCCTTGAAACCAAATCCAATATCCTCAGATCTAACCATGCCTTTAAGTACTGCAAAATAGCTTTCACCAGAAAAAGTGACCATTCTGGCACCTTCTATCACTAAAACATCATTGGGAAGAACATCAATTATTACGACGCTCACCCTTCCTTTCAAATCTTGTGTGTTCGCGATTGAACCGCCGCCCTGATTTGAACTGTCAGTTTCAATTTGAGTGCCTGGCAAGCCCCCATTGTGAGTTCCAAATCCACTATTAGCAAAAAGAAACTGTTGGACCGCATTCTCAACTTGAGACTGCCTATTTCTTACTGAATTCTGAGACGCAGCCAATGAGGAGCTCTCTGCAACATCAATAGTAATAAGATCCCCCACCTGATAGGCACGTTTTCCAGAGTAAAGACCTCTTTTGACGGCATTACTCTTATTCCAAAGTGAAGCAGCACTCACAAAGGAAAGCGATGCCAATAACATAAACAAGTAAGATAACTTCATAAAATTTTACAGATTAACTTTTACGCTGTTTCGATTTAATACTTTAGCTTGAAATTCTTTATCTGAAGAAAGGTTGCGTATTCTTACAATCCCATCCTGAACTCCATTATCCAAAGAAACTCCCTTCATTGAAATGTAGATACCACCTCCTGAAGCAAAAACATCTACAATTTCACCTTTTCGAACAAGATTAACCTTTGACAGATTATTCCATTTCAGTGCCGCTCCCACATTCACTGAGCTTGACAATTCATAACCCGCAAGAGAGTTAGTTGCGGGTACTGCACCTGCATTATGCCTAAGAATATCAATTGGTTGGACTGCAAAAGATTCGACAGACAAATCACTTCCACGAACTAACTTATTTTTTGCAACGAATACATCAACAAAGTGAGCAATCCTGAGAGGTTCACCATATTTCATGACTAATTTCCCTTGATCCCAAACTTCAAACCTCACGAAGGAACTTGGAGACAACTCATCGGGCATTGAATCAATGATCTTTACGATATAGTTTGGACTTACTTCTATTGTTTGCCAAATTCGCGTCAGTTTAGCAGAAACCATTCCACCGCATTGATAGCGGTACTGGAGAGTCTGACCGAGTTTTCTTTCTATCTCACTCGAAGATAAATTAATTTTATGTTTTTTATCAAATTTAAAATCTTTTTTGAGAGAAAGGGAGCTTGAGAAGCCCGCATTTGGAGAAATCAAGGCAGAGGATTTTGTCCCCAGAATAATCTTATTATTCTGAGGTGATGATATACTCAAAGGATTAAGGAATTTGGAGACATCTCCGAAAGAGATGCAGAATGGCAAAACTAACAAAAAGTTGAACTTCACAATTTAACGCTTCAACTGATTAACTCTTGCGAGCATATCATCAGATGTTTGGATCGATTTTGAATTTATTTCATACGCACGCTGTGCAACAATCATATTAACCATTTCTTCAACCACATTGACATTCGACATCTCGAGATATCCTTGTTGAAGAACTCCAAAACCGTTTTCGCCCGGGGCACCAATTTCAGGAGGACCGCTTGCCTCTGTCTCAGTGTAAAGATTACCGCCCTGAGACTTAAGGCCTGCAGGATTAGGAAAACGAACTAATTCAAGTTGTCCAATTATTTGCGTTCCATCTGCAGTCTCTACCGAAACTTCACCTGTAGGTGATACAAAAACATTTGTCACCTCAGGGTCAATCTGCAAACCTGCTGCTAAAGGTAGTGCATCTGCAGTAGTTAATTGTCCATCCGGACCAATCTTAAAGGCGCCATCTCTTGTGTAAGCTTCAGTCCCATCTGGTCTTTCAACCTGAAAGAATCCAACACCATCGATGGCAATATCCATTTTCTCACTTGTTTGAGTAAGTTGTCCCTGAGTAAAAATTTTTGCAGTTGAAACAACTTTCGTTCCATTACCCATTTCAACGCCTGTCGGTACAACGTTACCTGCACCTGTCTGACCACCGGACTGACGCGGATTCTGGTAAAGCAAATCTTGGAACTCTATCTTATTTTTCTTGTACCCAGTAGTATTTACATTAGCTATGTTATTTGAAATAACATTTAGATTTAACTGCTGAGCCTGCATGCCCGTAGCACCGGAATAGAGTGATAAGTTCATATTATTTTTTAGCTAGTTTGTCCAAGTGTACCTATTGCTTTACCAATATTCTGATCAAAGGTTTGTATCATTTTCTGATTGGCTTCGTGTGCTCGAGAAACTTCAATCAAACCAATCATCTCTTCGATAGCAGAGACATTACTGTTCTCAAGATATCCCTGCATGATCGTAAATGATTCTGCTTCGGCTATTTCTGGTTGAGTTTCTGGGTCTTTACTTACAAATCCACCGCCTACTTTTTGTAAGTCCATAAGAGGATCTTCAAAAACAAATACTCCTAACTGCCCAATATTTTGTTCACCCTGAAAAACCTGGCCCTCCTTATCGATTAGTAAATCCCCGCCGCCTGGAATTGTTTGGATGTTATTTCCCCCTTGATCAGCAAATTCATGACCCATACTGTTGACAAGAACACCATCAGCATTGGCATAAAATTGACCGTCACGAGAGTAAACAGAGTCTCCGTTTTGGTTCATAAGGGCGAAAAAACCCTCACCCCTGATTGCCAGATCCATTGGATTATTGGTTTCACGAATTTCGCCCTCATTGAAATCAATTTGGTTCTTCATTACAGGAAAAGAACCTGGCATCTCATTCCTCAGGCGGTCGTGAGTACTCCTAGCAATTTCACCACCCTCAACTGCCTCAAAACTTACTGCAACTTTCTTAAATCCCGCAACATGACTGGCAGCAATGTTGTTGGCAATGACATTTTGATATTGCTCGAGGCCCCTCAAGGCTGATGCATTTTCGTATAGCGATAGATTCACCCATTCACGAAAGCAATACCCGTGCCATAAATGGCAAAATATCAATAATTACAAGCGATCTTCAGAACACGACCATCATTCATGTGAATGATTATTTCCTGAGGACAACCGTCAACCGAAAGAACTTCGACGACTGGTGAATCACCTTCACTGTAAACGGTTTCTCTTTCCACCTCTACGTCATTGGCTTCTTTGTTTTGGTCTTGGATCAACTGAGCACTGTTATTGGCCATATCAGTCAAAGACCTGAATTCAGAAATTGTACCGTCCAAATTTGTTTTGGAATCTTTGTTTCGCCCTGTCAGATAGTTGTCCATAAATGAAAAAAAGCAGGAAAGATGCCTATTTGTTTGGAAATGTGGCCAAGTCTTCCTTGCTAATATCAAGAACCAAACTCAATTCCACTCTACGGTTCTTTGTAGGTTGATTGGGAAAACGGGAATCATTCGGTTTTGTAGAACCATGACCGGTTATGCTTTCAAGCTTACCAGAAAGGTCTCCTGCTGAGTAATGAAGAAGGGAATCATTAACCTCCTTCGCCTGAAGAAGAGACATTTCCCATGAACCCTCTCCATTTAATCCAAGACTGCTTTTCAAATGGCTCGTATGTGAATCAATTCTGTAAACCAAGGTATGTTGAGAAAGCAACCAAGACATTCTCTGCATTACGCTCTGTCCAAAACGAGTTAAATTCGGTGAAGAGTCCAAAAATAGGGGTCTTTCATCTCCATGTAACAAAACCACCTTCAAACCATCCGAAGTTGCATCTATTTGAACAACAGAATCATCAATTTCATGAAGACGAAGCCTCTCATACCAATCTTGAGCGATACGGTGCAAAACATCAATATCTATGGAAGTAGTGTCATTCGTATTCCGCATGGTTGTATCAGAACGACCTACAATTTGATCTACCATACTGCCTGGACGAGCATCCTTTTGCTCAACTGGAGTTGATTTGGGCACGCCTGCTTTGTAAGGATCTCTGAAGAAACGAGTTGTGGCGATTATTACCTCCTCGTCTTGAGAGAGAATCCAAAGCACTAAAAAGAGAGACATCATTCCAGTTACGAAATCTGCGTAGGCGACTTTCCACGCACCTGCAAACGCAAAAGAAGAAGGCTTTTTTTTATGAGAAGGGGTAGCCACAATCAAGTGTCAGAAATTATGCACCTTGCCCGGCACTTTTGCACTTCTCTTCGAGTTCATCAGCCGATGGTTGGATTTGCTTGTCAAGCGAACGCCTTCCGATTTCCACAGCCATAATTGGGGATAATCCAGTAGCAAAACCTGACACACACCTTTCCACAATTCTGTAGTAGAGGAACTCTTGAGTTTGGTTAAGGGAAATAAGCCTTCCAAGAGGAACTCCTATTCCATAGGCGAGGAAAATTCCCAGAAAGGTACCACTTAAAGCTGCTGCGACCTTATATCCTACAGATTCCGGATCCTCCAAATTGGACATCGTATTGATAATACCTAGAACAGCAGCAACGATACCCACTCCAGGCAAAGCATCAGAGATCATTTCCACTGCTTTGATCGAGCGACTGGACTCCGCCTCTCTACTTTGAAGCTCTGCATTTAAAATACCACCAATATCACCTGGTTTACAGCGACCATCAACAATTGGACGCAAAGAATTACAAAGAAACTCTACAAGCCCTTTATCGTTTAAAAAGGATGGATACTTAGTAAAAATTGAACTGTTTTGCGGATCACTAACATGTTCGTCAAGTGCAGGTGTCCCTTTTCGGCGTCCTAGCATAAACAATTCAAACATCAGAACAAGTAAATCGACAAACTTTCCTTCGTCCGCGACCCCACCTTTGAACGCCTTGATAAGATCATCTTTAAGATTCATCAAAACACTTTTAGGGCTCGACACGACTAAAATTCCAAGACCAATCCCACAAATAATCATGATCTCTCCAGCATGGATTAGAGTTACGGGACTTCCTCCTGCAACGGCAAAACCACCGATACAGGATACAAAAACAATGATAATACCTACGGTAAGTA